>ENA-UOXB01000102-UOXB01000102.1-bioreactor-metagenome-genome-assembly--contig:-NODE-102-length-95846-cov-13.328319_pt1 | contig 95846 bp, 63 predicted proteins | sample MGYA00238158_ERZ761615 | MGnify/ENA primary metagenome ERZ761615 (study PRJEB28904, sample SAMN06267902) | bioreactor metagenome | isolation source: Joint BioEnergy Institute, California, USA...
GGGGGGGGGGGGGGAAACTGAGAATTGCGGTGGAGCAAACGAACTTGCATTCGAGACTTGCAAGACTGACAGCGGACATACCTTTTCGAGTTCGTAATCTCTATTTCTCTTAGTCCCTCTTGCAGGCACAGAGGACTGTCTTTCCTCACTGCCACGAGCGGAGCTCCGGTCGGAACCTCCCCGCTTTTTGGATGAGCCTTTGCGTTGTCGAAGGGCAGCTTCTGCCTCGCGCCGCAGAGTTGCTGCTAGCTCTCTATTCTCTTCTGTAAATTTGCGAAGTCGCTCTTGGGGGACCCAGTCATCCCACCTGATTGCAGAATCGTGTGTTAGCGTAACCATCCATAGCTGCCGCCAAGGAAAACTCTTCCCCGATGCCGTCGTGGCTAAGAGACAAGCCCAACAATCCTCAACATAAGGGTGGGAAACTGTAGTTGGAAGATAGAGCGCGAAACAAAAGTATGGCTGCACTCAGGCAAATATAGAAAATGCTGATTTTGGGGACTGAACAAGCCTCCTGAGCGGGCAACGAAACTGAACATGAAAGAGATACATACGTGTTCTTCCAGCCCTTATAGTGGACCAAATACTCGTAAGGACTTTTGCGGTCATCCGGATCAGTATGCCTGATGTCGAGGATCTTGGCTTCGTAGAGGATTTCGTGGTGGAAGCACAGAACCCTCTCGTCTTTCTGGTAAGCCGGCTGGTTTGCTGGTGCCATTCTGGCGGCAGAGAAAACAGAAACTTTCCGAACAGAATCTTTCTTGCTTCAAAAAACAACAGTTGCGTCCAGGACGGGAGAATGAGCACTGCCTGCCGGCGGACTCTTCAAAGACTGACGTTTGAGACGTGAAAGGGAGATGGACGGGACCTCAACAGCTCCCCACGGTGAGCGGAGATAGATGCGCGGAAGCGCTATAGAGAATCAAAGCACTGGAACATAAAATAACAAACGCAAATAACAAAAACAGGACTCCTAAGAGAAGCAAAAAACAAGCGGATTCGAACGTAAGACGGCCTTTTCGGATGAAGAAAGGTGCCCAAGAAGAAAACAGGGTATAAGCTTGAATGTCCAAGGACGAGGACAGGGGGAACAAAACGCGGAGGAGCAGGAGAATGCTTTCACCAAAAGTATACCAAGAGGAAACAGGGCACGGGCAAGAAGATGTGGCGTGAGTCGTGGTCCTCGAGATGCTATTCACGCGTTGGCGATTTAAGGGAGGGAGGGCAAACGGCAGCGGGAGGACGGAGACGGGGAGGCAAAAACGCGTCCACTTAAGCCTCCACAGGCGTCAAGCAGACCCCCTCGGCGGCACTTGGGCCATCATCGAAGTTGGAGACCACGAGAACCGCAACCACAGACCGCCAGTGGCCACCTTCTTCTTGTTTCTTTTTTTCAGTCTCACTTTTTACCCTCGATCGCGGCGTAGCCTGAGGCCTACGGATCTTGCACGGAACTGCCGATCCTCCTATTCCATTCAATAACCTGATACCCCTTCTTGCAAAGACGCGTCATTAGCGGTATTCCAGCCTTGTAATCCCGAAGGACTCGGGACTCGCTGGTTGGATCCTTCTAGAGTATAGTAACTGGTGCATTTTCATTGTTCGCTCTTGTTTGTATACCGCTTCTGTATTTCCCTCCAGCTGTCCGCCTCCTCATTGGCTTGACAACGTCATCATGGCGCCCTCGGAGGAATCAATCCTGAGCAAGTTTCTCCTTTCTCCGGCTTCGTTGCCAACAGTCATATCTCTACAGAAGTTCACGGAGCTTTTCCCAAAGCGTCTCCGGTCCCATCCGCAGATCAAGGTTCTTTATCGAGAACTGCAACAGCTGCGTGAGCAGGACATAGACTTGGTCAACGAGAATATTGACAAAGAAGTCAGAAGGGGTGAAAAGCAAAAGGCAGAGCTACGGAAGGCGTTGACAGCCACCGGAGTAGATGGGATCAACGAGGTTGACCAACGTGAAATGGACATGGATCTCCAGCTCTTCGGGCAGACGTCCAGCAGACACCCGGACGAATTTCATACCTTATCCAGCCTTTTATCCGAGATGGAGGCAGCTTGTACTGGTCTCGAGCGCGAGATAGCCGTTATAGAATCAGAGACAACAGCAACGCTGGCAGAATTAAACACCATTGTCGGCGACATGAGCGACTTGCGCTACGGAAAGCTCAACAAGCCTGGTGATGTTGTGGGTGAGGCTATCAAAGGCCTCAAAAGTCTCGAAGATTCTTGCAATCGCGCAAGCATGCCATAACGGAGACAACTATCACCCTCACTTGTGGACGGCATAACAACTTGCCACAGCCGTCCGCTGTTTGCCAATACAACCGTTTGCCCAAGCGGTATGGCGATGTCCGAGACAGTTATTGTATGGGTTTTCTTGTCGGGTGGATCGAATAAGCTAGCGCGCTCCTGCCACTTACTCTTCTATATGCTCTATATAATTACATGGCAAGAACCTCTATATTCTCAGCCGCCCTTCGCGATGGATACATCCATTTTCGCAAAAGCTCTCGGGATTAATTATCAAATTTCTATTCAGAATTTTCTCTGCAAATGGATTCAATAACGTGTCACTGGCCTGCCATTCTGCGCTGAAAACATAAACATCGAGCTTTGCTCAAATCCACTCCAAGACACAAAGAGGACCTATCTTCCATAACACCATTTCAAATACTATGCGAAAATATGAAAGAAAAGGATGCTGTTTGCTTCCAAAAAAGGAAATGAAAATTCCACAAAGCGATTTCCATGCACATCAACAATGAGCCAATCTTGAACTTATTTGGACTTCCAATCTCTTGCTTCCTCTCTTTCTGCCCCGCGACTACCCACTGATCCATCCTCATCATCTTTTTGGAGTGCCTCAACTATCCAGTTCCTCGAGTAATTCTTTCCCAACGAGAGACATCATCATGTCGTCCGTTTCGGGTGGCAGTTCTTCTCCAGTCAAGGTTGGACGGCCGACTTCATCAAACGGAAATTGAGCGAGCGGCGATCGCTGTTTCCAGTTCACCGTTGGATTTCCTGGGACCCTTGGGAGAGGAGGGAAGCGGCTGTATCCGGATTTGTTTCTATGGTACCCCTCATGCTTAAGTTCATCATAAGTCGGCCATGGAGCTTGTGGCCTTCCAGGTCGGCTGTCCGTCGATGGAATCCATATCGATTCCCTCGAAAGCACGCAGGAAAGGTAATCTTGAATCTCTTTGCCCCACAATGGTGAGTGAATGGCTTCTTTGGTCTGCATTTTCTTCTGTGCCTCTTTGATCTCCAGTCGACGGACTGCCTCCCTGTGTGCCTCCTCTTTCATGCGTAATCGATGAGATATCCATTCGGCCCACGTCCGCGGGGTGAAGGGTGAACTTGGAGCTATATAAGGCATGTTATCACGGATCTTTGCGAACAGATCATATTCCTTAGCTTCGTCCGACACCCAGGTCTTCGAGGCAGTGTAGGACATCACCTCACACGTCCTTTCCTGTCCCGCGTGGTCTAAGATTCTTTCAACCCTTCTGTGATACCTCGGTCAGCTGGAAAACTGACTTGTATACGAAGACGAAAGTTCCATACCTTGGTGCACTCTTTTTTATTCCTGACAGTGGAAATGGTAGAAAGAAGAAAGTGAAAGCTAGGGAATAAAGTCTAATGCAGAAGTGACGGGGAAGCCAGGTCTATGTTGGTGGATCCAGAACAATCAATCCTGATTTCGAAATTGCTTAGTCGAAGGGCCTTCTTTCTGTGGACTGGTCAAAAGATCTCACACAAACGTGAAAAGGGAAATACAATTCCTTTATGGTAGCTTCTTCCCAGTGATGCTATTCAGCACGTCCAGGAGACAAAGAGGCTTCTCAATATGCCACCTGGAATAGTTGGAACCACCACAAGAAGAAAGAGATCCCCAAGTCAAAGAGAAGAAGTCTATTGAAGAGACTCTTCCTAGTATCCGGGGCTTCGGTATGGAAGACTTGAAGAAGCAAAAGATCATAAACTTGGCTGCATGAGATGTCAGAAACACTCTTCCTCCGACTCCAGAAACAGGATGTTCATTCAGAGAGAAGACCTTTGGGGACAGAATGCGCTATTGTGAATGGATACCTATTGTCTCTATTATCTGCGTTTGAGTGAGCAGGAGACCGCCGGTCACTCTTTTATCGGGCTATTCTGTCTAGTACATTTGAGGACGGGACCAGTGCTACGCTCCGAGTGACAAGATGACCTGGAGGGCAGCTTTGAGATGTCTACGGCACTTGGTGATCACCGGTGAAACACTGTTAGGGCTTGACTTTGCAATGATGGAAGCTTGGTTCATGAAGGGAAGGATCATGGAGAAACTTGTCGGCCATTACAGCAGGCGGGCCAGTGTGAATAACTCAGATAATGAATCACCATGACTCTGACGAACTGGTGAAAAGACGCTGAGGGGTATAAGTGAAGGTGGTTAAGATAGCTGTCATTGCACATTGTAGCGAGACAGCCGGATAAACCAGTAGAGGACAAAGAATCAACTTCTGACAAGTTGTAATACAAAGCCCGGATGTCATCCTGTCTGCAACATCCAGGGAGAAATTCCTGAAGCTGTAAAATCTCTCTGTTGGACTGGTTGCTTGTCTCGAAAGGACTCTAGAGTCCACAGAGTAGCCGTAAGTAGTGACAATAAGTGCCGAGAGCTCTCTGGGGCTGTGGGGAGATGGAGATACCTGAGAGGGGCCCGCAGCGCCGCCGCGAAATCTACGCGCCTCGACGCGCACCATGCAATAATGACTTCCCGCATTATTATTACAATAATGACCAGCAAGAGGGAGTGATAGTGACAGCATTTCTATTGTTATATACACAAATATACTCTCAAACCCTCTCTCTGACCTGACAAGAACCAGCTTCAGCCATGCCCTCAATTCCCCTTCACCCGCGCCCACTTCGCGACCCGTCGCACACCCCAAGCTACAATCCCCTCCCCCAGCTTCTCCAGACGCCCTCCGGCCTCGCTATCCTCGAGCTTCAAGGAACCATTAACATCCCCTCCGTCACCGAAGGCGGGCGGGAAAGCAACGGACCAAGCGACGATCCCGCCGCCGGTGGCAGCTCGGGTGCCTCCGCGGGCTCTGTCTTCGAGACTCCGATCGGAAAGCTCATGTTCCCCGACTATTCACCGCAGAACCCAGCGGACGACACGAAGTGGATGAAGCGCGTCTATCTCTACGTGGGCCGGTACCAGCGGATGACGGGGGAGGTCAAGAAGCTCACGAAGCCGTTGGCGGTGATACAGCGGCGGCGGCAGAAGTCTGGTGCTGGAGATAGGGATACAGATCGAGCAGCTGGAGCAGCAGAAGGGAAGGATGGAGACGAGCTCGAGATCGTCGAGATCATTAAGTACAAGATCGTTTTTCAGTCGCGGCCGGAGCCTGTGTTTGACGATTGATTGATCGTCTTGGTTTGTGTTATTGGGATACCGCTATCCATACTCCAGAACTGGGCCGTCTCGTCGTTTGAGACGCCATCACAGCATTGATGCCTGGTACAGACCAAGAACAGACATTGAAAACAGCAGCAACGCCTTCTGAGACGTGACGGTTTTCTTTTGACGCGAAGGCCATGCTTGCTGCTCGAGCTTTACACGTCCAGTCGCAGAGCGGCTCTGATAAAGCTGGCATTCGAAGAAAGATCCTGAGACATGGGGCAGAAAAGACTCGGGCTATAAATCTAGATTAAAGCTCAAAACTGGTTGGCTAGGCGCGATTGGATTTGTTTGCTTGGAGTATGAGCCGGGTCATCATTTCTTGGTCGTATGTGGCTACGACGGATACCCATCCTCCACGCCCTCTGGCGGACATACCAGTATTGTCCAGGAGTGACCTCTACAGAAATCCGTACTGGTGTTTGGGAATTATCTGCATTTGTACTTATCAAATCCTTGGCAGTTTAGTCGTGCTGCAGGGCTGCGCAGCGTATTGACATGGGGTGCAGAGATTACCAGGCTCCTGTACCATTCTCGATTGGCATCAGAGCCACACAGTCCAGACAATTAAGCTGCTATTGGACACCTCTAGATAGTTAGAGGCAGCTTGCATGAATAGTCTTCGCATTGATCGAACAGACAATGTAAACAGATCTGGGTACTTGATCATGTGGTTGGACAGGTTACGAGTCAGACCGCCAGAAAGTTGACGGAACAACTATAAGGAACATCCAGCGTGTCCCTGCATAATTGATGCATACGCGAGAGGCCTGAAATATCACACAGCAGGGCTATATTTTGAGAGAGATCTTGCGGAGAGTTGAGAAAGGGATAGTTCTCTCACGACGTCACCCTCTTTGAGTCTGGTATAACCTACAACCACTTCGGTCAAGGTCTTCACCTTTCCTGTCTCTGCCGATTTCCCCCAAGGGACATTCCATCCGCGGTTTCGCTGATCGTGGGATCTTCTCTTTGTGTCAGTTGTTCACGGTTCTCTTCTCTCTCGTATACTGTACTCTTCGTGACATCCTCTGGGTCCCGGTTTCCCTGGCAGCACGACGTCATATCAGAATACCAGCGAGAACTGTCAACAAAATGGCACCGTCAATGATACTCCCGATCTCCAAACAAGACGAGGAGAGTATCTCCCCGCCTAAGCTGGGCCCTGAATATGTCGGATTCGACCACATCACTTGGTACGTGGGCAACGCGAAGCAGGCCGCCTCCTACTATGTCGCGCGGATGGGATTCAGACATGTCGCCTACCGCGGGCCCGAGACGGGCTCTCGCAGCGTGGCTTCCTACGTCGTGTCCAACGGCAAGGCCACCTTCGTCCTTACATCCCCCATCCGTGCTCCGCCTGGAATGGGCAAGGTTGACGATGTCCCCGAGGACGAAAACGCCCTGCTGCAAGAAATACACGCCCATCTGACCAAGCACGGTGACGGTATCAAGGACGTCGCATTCCAGATCGACGGTGATGTCGAGGCGGTCTGGAAAAGAGCGGTCGATCATGGAGCAGTCTCGATCAGATCCCCGAAGACCCTGAAGGGCGATAATGGTCATGGTCAGATTGTTATTGCCACAATCGGCACATACGGTGATACCGTCCACTCCCTCGTCAACCGCCAGGGATATTCGGGGGCTTTTCTGCCGGGGTATGAGCCGGTCACAGATGACGATCCCATCAACAAGTTCCTTCCGAAGATTGATTTCATCGAGATCGACCATTGTGTGGGCAACCAGCCGTGGAACGGGGTCGATGGCGTTGTGAAATAGTAATTACACCTGATACACGACTCAATATATGTCTGAGAGAGAGAGCATAGTAAGTAACCGAAATGACTCACAGTTACGAAGAGTACCTCGACTTCCACCGTTACTGGAGCGTCGACGACGCAGCCATGTGCTCTGAATATTCCGCCATGCGTTCCATCGTCGTTGCATCTCCGAACGAAGTGATCAAGATGCCAATAAATGAGCCTGCACACGGAAAGAAGAAATCACAGATCGAAGAGTACGGTCCTTGATGTGATCCAAGACGACGGATGGTGAATCGATGCACTGACTGTGATTGATGCACGGCACCAGATTTGTAGATTTCTACAACGGCTCAGGTGTCCAGCACGTCGCCTTCCGCACCGGCGACATCGTCACGGCGGTGTATCGACTCAAGGAGCGCGGAGTCTCCTTTTTAAACGTGCCAGCGGCGTACTACTCCGTCATGCGTGAGCGCCTGGCGAGGGTGGGCATGAAACTCGACGAGGACATCGACATGCTCCAGAAGCTCAACATACTCGTGGACTTTGATGAGAACGGGTATCTGCTGCAGATCTTCGCTAAACACGTAGGTGACCGGCCCACCGTCTTCATTGAGGTGATCCAGCGCAACAACTTCGACGGGTTCGGGGCGGGCAATTTTAAGAGTCTCTTTGAGGCATTTGAGAGGGAGCAGGCTCTTCGGGGGAACCTGTGAGTATCAGTAGCAGGGATGCTGCTCCCCTTCTCATCAACGGGGCAAGACGTCTCACACGTCGTACACGGTGGAAGCTCGTTGACACCTAGAGGGAATCTGTGGCATCCTTGCTGGTTTTCTTGAAATCTTGTTAATTCCACTTCTGTAACTTCCGAAACCGATTCCTTCCTACAATACAATGAAGACTAATAATATATCCATTCCTTTCTATAATTCTCAGGCACCAAGTAGATAGATAATTTCGTTTTCCGCATCCAGTAAACAGTCCAGCACCCGCCGAGGACCTCTCATCATAGATCGCTCGCTCAGTATCGGCAGAGTTGAAAAGCCCCCAACCGCGAATCCATTCCGACATCTCGCTAGCAGTCGGACCTCGCGATAGCCATCCAGTGGAACACGCTACTATCGACGCTCTGTTCCCCGCAGTAGACATCATTTGGATCCCCTCTGCTCCTCCCGAAGACCCGGTTGGACGGTGGCGGGATAGTGACCATCAAAATAGCTCACTATCCGATCATAGCGTATCACGCGCGTTCGGATAACGTCGGAGATTCTGACGGTTTAGCCCGTCGTTACTATACAATAATATCCAGCTATTATTTTGACTTCTTATCCACATTATCATAGCATATAATTGCCTGCGAATAAGAAGAAGGGATATCCCTTTTATATGGTCTGAAAAAGAGAGAGACACCAAACCCCTGGGGGACGGACCATCACGCATATTACCTAAATCCATTCATCTCCTTCCGGAACATCCCAATTCATTCTATATTTCTATTTAGAAAAAAAGACATTATATCATAACTATATTAATTGAAAAAATGGCCCCCATCGAACGCATCACGATGTTTAAGATCCCCAACGAGGCCGACCGCGACCGCGTCCTCGAGCAGTATAAAGTCCTCGCCAAGACGGCTGTCAAGGTATGTATACCCTCTATGCTATCCCTACCGTAGGAATGGCATATAACATTCCGAAACATACTGTACATATACAAGCTACCTACCTACCTACCTATGAATGCGCACATATGCCTAGTCCTACAGTACGGCATACATACACATACACTCCAGCTGTTCTGACACATACTCTCTCTGAACAGGACGGCAAACCCTACATCACCAACATCACCGCGGGCCCGACGGTCCCCGACCTGCGCAACAAGGGCTTCAACATCGCGGTGAAGACGACGTTCGCGTCCCTCGAGGACATGCGGTACTACGACACCGAGTGCGAGGCGCACAAGGCGCTCAAGGCGGTGGCGGGGCCCGTGATGGAGGAGATTGTGAGCGCGTATTATGAGAGCGTGTTGTGAATCAGCCAATCAATAAAATAAAAGTAAATGAATAAATAGCCTTATATTGTTTCTTATGGAGTGTTGTGGTTCGTGAGGTACCATAGAGAGACTACTCTACCTGCCTAGGTAGGTAGGTAGCAGTGGTTACTAAGTAGAGCCCGCGGGGAGGCGCCACTGTGTTGCCGGAGTTGATGGAATAATGAATTCAGAACGTGTCCCATGCCCTATAGATAGATACAGACACGCGGGGGTAATACGGATCCATCGATCGAGACTTGGAATGGAAGGTTCAAGAACACGACGAGGTCGAGGTCGTGCATGCCAGCTGTCTGACTCTGCCTGGACGAAGTGGATCCATGCACAGGTCTTGCAGAATCAACACGCATGGTCCTACAGTACAATCTAAACTTGATCCTCTTAACTCAGAACGGTTCTTAGTCATTCAGCTCGAGACCGTCATAGCCGTATGTCTCTGTCCTCATTCATCTAGTGTCCAGTAACCACTTAAAAACCGGGGAACAAAAGAGATATCAACAACGCGGATCGGAAAATAGGAAATGTAGAATTCCGGAATTTCGCATCTAAGTCATGCTTATTAAAAACTTGCCAGAATAACTGGAGGGAAAAAAAAAAGCAGCACCAGTACATGTTTTCAGAACATCGTGTGGACGGAGCGTTATAAGCGATTCAAACCCATTGGCCTCATCTCAGGGATCATAACTCTCCATCAGACGTTCCAAATACTGCAAAACCCGGTTGTTGATACAGAGATGCAGAACTCAATCATGGGGACATCGCCTTTTTCCTCCTCCAAAGACAGGGCGGATGTTACAGAGTGAACATGCGACAACCTCCATATGAAACTCGGACAAGACACGTCGTCAACAGGCCGGGTATGATGGCAGAAGAGGGACTGTGTAAAATGTACATAGAACATGAATGAAATTCCAGGCTGACTCGGATGACGTTAGCGTGTCGTAAAAGATTCTATAAGGTAGATCTCAAAGGGACAAAGTCTATAGCGGCGTAGCATGCCGTCAATCGAGCGCTTTGCGGATGTCACTCCACTTCTGTTTGAGCGCCTCATGGTGCTCATTTATCTGCAATAGAGAGGTCAGCATTGATATTGAGAATGACACGACGCGGGGAGCTTTACCTCCGCCCATTTCATCTTTGCCTCTACCAATTCCCTTTCCATCTCCGCCATCTGCTCCTCCATCGCGCGGTTTTCGTTCTGAACCTCAATGTTACGTTTCATAATACGCTCCATCTCGGTCCGAAGCTTCTCCTCTACTTCAGCTGGCTGCTTGTCAACAACGTTCTTCAGCTCGTTAACCTGAATTCTTAGGCCCTCATTCATGTCCTGCAACTCTTCGTTCTCAACTTTCACACGAACAAGCTCGGATGCGAGTTGGACATGCTCTTTGTCTGACTTCTCTGCATGCTCTTCCAGCGCTCGAATCCGAGCAGCTTGCATCGCAACGGTATGTCTAAGATTTTCAAGTTCCATTTCTCGTTCCTTCTCAACACGAACTTTTTCCTCCCACTCCGCAGTGTACGTCTTGATCATTTCCTGGGTAAGAGGGACGGCACAGGCATCCTGCACCATGATATCTGCGCGGTAGACTTCCCTATCGCTTCCACCAGAACTTCCAAAGAAACCAGATTCAAGAATCGAAGAAGCCGATGGCTGATGATCGATGTACACATCGAATAGTTTCTCTTTAAGAAACGTCGACAGCGTACTCATGTCTTTCATGCCAAGGAGTGTCTGGGCATTGCGCTGCATGATAGCAATGCCAAATCGGAGGATAGTGCTTTCCAGTCCTTCCTCGAAGATGAGGTCGTAAATGCGAAGAACCAGCTGCAGGGGGAATCGATATGCAAAAAGTGTGAGGAACCACTGAGTGGCATACAACTGCGGATGAACGCCTCGCCTGCGAAGGTGACAGTAGAGGGCCGGCTCCAGATCCTCCAGCAGACGCTCAAACTGATAGAGATGGAGATGAAGCCCTGGCATATCCTGAATGAACATTTCCCGTAAGCCGTACTGGTTCATCAGCTTCACAAGAAGGGTAAAAGCTTCGGCCTCGTCCATCTAGTTTCCAATGGCATTAGCAACCCGATCTTTCGACGGACCATGCACGATACTTACATTAAACAGTAACGGCATGACTATAAAGCTCATGCCCTGAGCATATCCAACAGCCTCATCGTACAGAGCATAGGCTTTGCACACCCCAAACAAGGCTTCTTGGCACCCCTGAGAGATGAAATATTTCGAATAGCTTGTTCGAGAACCCAGATCTTTTCTGATGGTCCTTTCCAGCTTCTGGATCGCAGCCGCTTCCTCCTTGGCCTTCTTCTTTCGAGCTGCTTCAGCAGCAGCCTGTTCTTTAGCGAGTTTCTCGGGATCCTTCTCTTGGGAGGAAGGCGAGGATGTTCCAGTGTTGGACTGCGTCAGTGTAACCGAGAAGTCGGAACGGAGAGACGACCGTGAAGAGGATAAAGAGTCCTTCTCCTTGTCATGCAGGTTGCCATTTACACTACCGTTCATACTCGAGTGGCGGTCCTTCTTCTCTTTATCCGTACCACGTGCAACTAGCTCTCTATAAACTTCTTCCAGCTCGGGGTTCCTGCTGTCCGCCAGTACTTGCCATATAACTCCTCGAATAGTCTGCGGGATGCCCCTTTTGATGGCGGCATTCAACTCGCCGGCCTTAGCTCCCTTTAGGGCCTCCGGTCCGTGATTGACAAGTTGCTGCCACAATTCCCAGTCCACCGGGGCTGCGGCATCAGTGGCGGAGGCAGAGATGCCAGAAACGGTACCCGGGGCGAGATTGGGATTCACTGTAGGGGTGGCTGCACTGGCTGGGGGTGAGATAATCGGTCCATCTTCTTTCTCTTCTTGATTACCCGTTGGACTTGCAAGGCCGTGGCCAACGCTTCCACGTCCAGATGCAACGCTTGCTTGGTCAGCGTCGGAAACATGGCTTTCGTCGCGCATCCTAAGCAACCGGAACTGATCCTTCAAACTGCTCCGTCCAGTCTTTTTTGAAGCTGTGCTCAAGTTGTCTTCATCTCCCTCCTGTAGTCGACCAAGGGCTGCATCGGGGTTACTAGCAACTGACGCCCCCGTATTTCTACGATTGGAACCGGCAGATTGAGGCGGCGAAGACTTAACCTCCTTGTTACTAGTTGAACTCCGAGTGAGCCATGAGAAAGGACTCGTGAGCTTTCGTGTCGGAGGCGGTGGTTGTGCGGCAGGCGGAGGGTCTTTGGGGGCCGGATTGGCCGAGACTCCCTGACGAGAGTTACGTTTCGAATCCGATTCTCCGGATGGCACTGAGGGAGAGCTGGGCTTGGATTCCTGCTCAGGACTGTTCGGTTGGGACAACTCATCCTCCTTGCTACCGGCCAGATTGACGTCGTCCAGATCCAGAGACGAAGTGGACAGCCGGTGAGCTGTCAGCAGCGGAGATTTCTGCAGTCTTGCTTTCCGCGGCGTGTCCTCCGGCTCTGAATGCGATTCAGACACCGGAGACTCGACCTTTTCTGTATCTTCTTCCTTCTTGCCATTCACATCGGGAGAGGGGAGAGGAGGGGGTTCCGTAGCGCGGGGCGTTGTAGCTGATCCATTCGACGGTCGACGGTCTGTCAGGGAGCGTGTGGAAGAACTTTGAGGCAAGGACTGCGGTTTCTCGTCCGCTATTTCGGGGGCATCTTCGAAGGAATCCTGGCAACACCTGTGATGAGCCTATATTTCTGATCGTAGGAAGCAGCGAAAAGCCTACAGCATCGTAGTCTTTGTTTTCAGGGTTAGAATCCATATTGCAGCCTTAGAGATTTCTTTTTCTGCTCCAGATGCTGCACAGCTCGAGGCGGTTCCGGGGACTGGCCGATGGAACAGGGAGCAGGGCCATAGAAGGGCGGGATGCTCGCAGCCTGGGCAGCAGTACTGCGGACGGTGTTTACGCAATACCGTCACGGGCACATGCGCGAGAAGTCGGGGCAAGCAACGGAGACAGCAGGGAGACGGACGCCGTGTAACTGGCGATCTCAGCGGCGGTTGATTGTTGTGTGATGGCAGGAGGTGGAACGCTCGAGACTGTCGCAGATACTTGATGGGGGTCCTTGTACACCGTCGATTGCCAGCTAAGGGCACGCCGGCGCCATTGGCGGTGCCGCGGCATGACGGTGACGGCGGCCCTGCGTCTAGCGTCTCGAGGCGGGCCTGTGAGCGACCGCGAACTCGCAGCCACGTCTGTTTCCAGAAGTCTGGACGCTGCTGGAACTCCTCGCGCATCTTTCCGCAACGGACTCCGGACTATCCTCGCGCTAGCCTCCAAGCATGGAGGAGCTCCACCCCGTCTCTCGAGGCTCTCTTCTTTGCCCGATCCATCCTGTCCCGTCGATCGGGAAACTTGCGGCGCAGGCCACCTGCAGAGTCCGGACATGATCGAAATGGATGTCTGTCACCCCAAAAAAGGAAGAAAGGAACATGTGTCTTTGTCGTCTTTGTCTTTCTTTCGGGCGGAAAAGATAACCGAGTCCTGAGATAAGACGCCCGGGCCTTCGGGTGTGAGGTTCTCCGCACGCAGTGATAGGTATCCGGTATGGATTGCTAATTACATCACACTACATCTCGTTTTCGACATTCACGAAAAGTTTGCGTACAGAAGCAGTTACGCAAGTCCATGTCTACTCCTGGGAACTTTTGAAAGTCTGGCCCCTCCATTCTGCTTAGCCATTTATTGACTTCTCAAAATCTATCCACCGGCCCCTCCTTAGAGGATCCAGCTTCTTCAACTCCGTCAACCATTTCAACACGTTTTCCTTGGCTTCACTCGACATGGTTCCTTCAATCTTGGAGGCCAGCAGCGTGCAATCAATAAGGGCTTGGTAGATCCACTTGCAATCCTCTGCTCCATCAAGCAGGTCTTCAATTGCTTCGATTTCCTTACGGATGTAGTCCAAGCGTTCCGAATCACTCAAATTCGGAGCCATCGTCTGCGCTGAACGAGCAGGATCAAATGTACACATCAGATTTTGATGATAGAACCACAGAGATTGATCGTACGGGTCGAACAGGGCACGATGGATAAGTTTCAATTCTGAAAAAAGAAGTTACTAACGTTTGCATCACAAAGGCGTCCTGAGAATGTATCCTTACCATCATCGAGCATCTTTCTTCGTTCATCATCGCTTGCAGGCTTCTCGTTCAGAAGTTTCTGGATAAGCTTTGTTCTGTAGTGCCATGCTGAGAAATTGGAGAGGTTGGTCTTGATCATCTTTGTCGTGTAGTCAAGTTCTTCCTGGGCCATGCTTTTCTCAGGCGCGAAATTCTCCAGCGCTCCCACTACGAAGCGTCGGTAACCCCAACCGTGGAAATTTCTGCCATCAACACTAAGCATTTTGCCCACCAGCGCTAGCTCTTCCTGCCAAAATCTACGAGCAACGGGCGCTGGGAGCAGACGCCTGGCTTCTTCTAGGAGCCATGAGCGATGGTTCCAGATCCAGTAGCATTTAGGAAACTTGCGAAGAAGAGGGAAGATAAATTCGAGATCAGCCTTGATCGTGGCCGCTATCTGATCAGCCGCCGGCTGATCTGAATCGCCTGACACTGCAAGCGAGAACTGTCGGGCGAGGATCCGACGTCGATAATTCCATATAGTGTAATATTCTGGGTTTCGATTCAGTAACTCAGAGATCTTCTGCAGAGTCTCTGGCGTATATTCATGTTCACGAATCTGTTAGGTCGGGTCAGCGCCGCAATCCAAAGAGAGCCATCCAATTCACCGCACAGGTACCTTTGCATGGACTAGTCGCTCAAGTTCGAGGTAGGCCTCGATTTTCCTCTGCTCCTCTTGACGGGCTTCAGCGGAACTCTCCTCCGCGGGGTTGAGTCGGGGAACGCCGTGCTATTAAACCGGTCATCAGCAGGGACTTGGCAGACATTGCGGACGTGGGGACAATACGCTGGCCATGTTTGAACAGTTCCTGGCGCACGGTAACAGGCTATTTCATATGTGGAAATTCTATTCATGTCCAAGTTCACGGATCCATTACACCAGGCGGTCAAGTCGCTGCTGGCTGATATCGGGTTGCCTCCGCGGGAAGCAACGATGTCCCACCAGAGACACACTTTCCATCACGTGCGCCGAAGGGGAGCGCTCTCCGCCCTCAAGTCGGACAGCTACAAGGCACTTCAAGACAACATCCACCCATCAAGACCAGACGAGCACGTCTGAGTCACTGATTCTGCTTGCAACGAGTATGCTTACTACTGGAATGCCAGTAGCTTTTCTATCACTCCGGTTTCTATCTTTTCTTCCGTATCAGAGCATGTTCTTCCGTTAGTCTGATGGTCGTTTTCGAAGCCTGCCGCCGCGGCAGCGATGGCAATTCCTATATGTCTGTCCTCGGAGGAGCAACGTTCCTCGAAAGCTAGTGGATTTCCAGCTCCTCTCCGTATTCAATGTCATGCTCCAAGCCATTGTGGATCTGCAAAAGCAGCGGGCCTTGCAACTGCTCAGTCACCTATTTCAAGAGACGCTTCGTCTTCCGACGATGACTTTCAGTCGTTCCCACCTTCGCCGGATAGGAAAGCCGATACTAGTCCGAGTTCTGTGCTTCGGTCTGAAGAAAGTGGAGACTTTCGAGATGCTCATGCTTCAATAGATGGCTCAGCTACCAGTCCAGGCGCTTCTGCTATGAGAGGCCGCAGGAGAAATAGACGATGTGCCAGCGCGGGCTCAACAATACATGCTCCTAGGAGCCCAACTTCGCCAGATCGTTTTATCCCAGCTCGGGAATCCTTTGATTGCCCGGCAACACCGTTTCGTGTAAGCAAATCTCCCCGACATCTGTCACCTGAGGAGAAATTGCTCCGTCGACGCGATCCGAGTGCGGATCCTTTTATGCCTACACGTTCACGAAGAGCTGCCAGCGTTCCAAGACTAGGGAGTCAACATGAGCGTAGACTTACTCGTTACCTGCCTCATCTCGTGAGCGATTCAGCGATCGCAGGAAGCCGTGATCCAATTGAGGCAAATGATCTCTTGCGACAAGTCAGCGCTGGAGCAGTCTGGAACGTTGGGGGATCATCTGCTGCAATGGGTGGTCCACCAGTCGGCATATCTGATGGCATGGGAGGTCTCATTGGAAGCGGGACAACTGCCCCGATGTATGTCGCCAACTTTCTGGAGAAGACCACGCCTGCCGAAGAACGCGAGAAGCATGAGTCAAGGCTGGCCCTCGCTCTGGATATTGACCAAACGAACAGACTGCTAGACATTTGCAGACTACCTGCCCATCTTTATTCGAAACCAAGTCCCTCCTCGCCACACTACGAACGGTATTGCCCTCTTACTTGGAAAGACAATGCCTGGAAGAGGGCCGAAGGATTGGAGCGTAAGTTCAACCCGTTTTCTTTTCGTTGCCATATAACGATCAGATTATCGTTGTCCCTCAACGGAAAATTCTTTTGGTCTAGTTTCTCTGGTTGATTTCTTTAATTCTGCATGTTTTTAATTTTACAGTCCTGCTTGTCAGTACAGCAACGAACGACAATTATGTTGCTGAGATCTAAGGTTATTTATAAGAAAATATTTAACCGGTAATTATCTACCTAACCCTCCTTTCCTTGTTTACATCCCTTGCGCCCAATCCACTGATGGGATACGTAGGGTCAAAGACGGTCGCAAAACCCCACCAGCGAGCAGTTCCATCGACGCCTTTTCGAGTCCTCGATGCACCTTTGCTTCGAGACGACTTTTACTGTTCTACGCTTGCCTACTCCTATACTTCTGGAATTCTTGCTGTTGGCCTGAGCAGTCGTGTCTATCTCTGGTCAGAAGCTCTTGGAGTTCAGTATCCACCCTTCGCTGCGCAACCTGAAGCCAATTACGTGACTTCTCTTTCATTTTCTTCTGAGGCCGGCAGAAAGAGTATCCTCGCAGTTGGGAGACAAGCCGGTCACATATCATTATGGAGCACTTTCGATTCTGACGTACGCTTTGAGATAAAGCAGCCTAACGCTGTTTCCTGCGTCTCTTTCAAGCAGACACCATCTCGTAGACAGTCAGAGAGGTTCCCAGACACAGAAGTGGAGGTTGAAGATCTTGCAGTTGGCGATGACCTTGGTAACGTCTGGTATTACTCAGTGGAGTGGCCAGACAATCCCACCAGGGCAGCCCACAATTGGAACGGTGCGATGACACTGCTTGCGAGGATAAATGCTCATACTCAGCAGATATGTGGTCTAGCCTGGTCTCCAGACGGAGCATACCTCGCCACTGGCGGCAACGATAACGCTTGCTTGCTATTTGAGCTCCGTGAGATTCTCATGCCTGACCGAGTTGCATCAGTGTCTCCCAAGTCTCCAACGGCGCCCTCACGTCTACGCCTTCCCCACGCACTCCAGCCTCAAAGTGTGTTGTCTCGTTTTGCCGCACATACTCACCTAAATCGCCTTTTTGATCGGCATTATCGCTTGAGCAACCTTCTTCCTTCTTGGGCCCCCAGCCATATCACATCTATTTCGGCCTCTGCCATGAGCAATTCTGGATCAGTCATATCCGGGCACGGACGGACGGTCTTGATACCATCAAACCGCCAGAAACACAGGCTCGCGCATTCTGCAGCTGTAAAGGCCATTGCTTTTGCACCATGGCAGCCGTCACTCCTTGCTACTGGCGGCGGTTCAAACGACCGCTCCATTCACTTCTATCATACTCCTTCCGGAGCTCGTCTGGCGACTATCAACGTTCATGCTCAAGTCACCAGTTTGATATGGAGCAAGACGCGACGTGAGATAGCTGCCACTTTCGGCTACGCGCAGCCCGAACATCCCTTCAGGATTGCTGTCTTTGCGTGGCCAAGTTGCGAACAGGTGGTGGCAATCCCGTGGAGTGCAAACGGCGGTAGCGGAGGGGGACCTGGAAGCGAGAACGACTGTGGAAGAGCTCTTTGGGCAATTAGCTATCCTGGCGGCCCAAATGAGTCGGTACCAAGTGCCAAGCGTGAACAAACGGGCGATACTGATTCTTCTTCGAGTACTACTGCAACTCCTGCCACGACTGCAGCGAGAGAAGCCAGCAGTGGGCTCTCCACCCCGGTCAGGGCCGAGTCGAATGACATTTCCCGATCTACAGTCGGACATACAAATTCACCAAACAGGGAGAGAGAAGGCGGGACATGGTGGTCTCGAACCGCAGAAGAAGGGTGCATCATTGTCGCGTCAAGTGACGAGAGCGTCAAGTTCCATGAGGTGTGGAGTGGAGCGAGGAAGAGTGTAGCAGGAGCCAGCGGTCTCCTCGGTGGTAGTGACATATTAGAAGGACTAGAAGGAATAGAGAAGGAAGGAAATGAAATTATTCGGTGATCGCAGATGCCCGAGAGAACTGTGGAAAGGTGTCAGGATGAGTCTTGTTACTTTTTTTGCTGATCACTTGCGTATCATCCGCAGCTTCTGACTCTACAGCTCTACACTCTTCTTCGGGATCGGTATTGTTGGGAGACCTCCGACATGCATGCTGAGAACCGGCGAGCTTGCAGGTAGCTATCTTTAGGATATCTTTAATCCAGTCCTATCCCTGTCGCTCTATTTTCCACGCCGTTGGTATGCTCTTCCAAACAACCAGCGGTTTGTAGGGGTATGCCCAGATGGAGCCAATGGACCTTCGGATATACAGAACTGTATGTAGTGCAACGTAGGCTCTTGCGATGCATAGCATAGCGGTCGACAGTACGTAGGTTACTCGGGCAGGATGGAAGACTTCTGACTAAAATGGGGGGTTCTCGACTCTTGGGGTCTCATGAATCAAGGACCCAGGAATACGGAACACGGACCAGTGGATCGTGCAGATCGCTGAAGCCTGGACCTCCGCTGTTTTGGACGGATGTTTGAGCTATCTGGATGACTAGTGTGAGAACTGCGGAGACGGAGCCTTGTAGAGCATCCACTAGTGAAAACTATCCGAGACCGCTGCGGTGGGTTGGTTAGTTGGGTTGGCAGGTGGTTGATCGACAGAGTCAGACCGGCAGTTTCGGCTGTCTTTCTGCGCATTACGGCGTACACCGTAGACTGTTGTGAGTTGTACAGTACATATCATTATTATTGATTAGATAGACTCGTTATGCAGTGTGTGTGGATACGTGGATACGCCGATATAGAGTACTTCTTTTGATTTCCCTTACTTACCCTGCAGTTTTGGTATCGCATGTGTGTATAGGAGACTGCTTGTTTGCAGCCAAAAAAAAGCCCCGAAGTGCTTTATTATCTCAATATTTCAAGTTCGATCAGTTAAACAAATACGTATCTTCAAAAGGGCTATATTACGTGACAGCCTGAGGCACCTGCGCGAGGTCCGCACGTGCTGAGTGTCACGTGTCTTTCGCACTATCTGTATAATTGGGCAAACCCCGAAAAGGAATTTTCAACTCGACAAAGGGGGTCTCCGGCGAACGATAATAGAGAGACAGGCTTTCTTTGCAGTTTTGGCCCTGTGGGGTGAGATAAGCTGATTGTGTTCGCGTTCTGTTATGCTGACCTCAGATCAGAGAAACCCGGTTGGGTTGTTAAAGATATATATACATTTTTGGTAGTAGTACTTCGACAAATTTCCTTTTACCCCAAGCAGAGCCTCAAGCGACAATAAAAACTTTTGATATCTGCTCAATAATAGGGTTTAAAAGACACCATTTCTCTAGTGCTTCTTTTTGAGCTTGTACTCCTCTATAACCGTTTTCCCGGACCCGAGTTCTGGATCCATCTCCGTCCATCTAGCTAGCCATTTCATTCAATCTTGACCAAGGTTTTTTTTTTTAAAAAAAAGTAAATAAAACAATTACGCTCAATTGCTCTCTGGCCTCTTGTCCCTTGAAAAAAAGGAACCAGAAACCGCAATGATGTTCACTCCAAAGAATCTCTTCCTCTCTCTCTTTCTTGACCAGCACCCTCGCCGTCGTCTTCTCCGCTCCCGCCTCTGCGCAGTCGACGTCTATCCCACACACCCTCAATGTTACCACCATCGGCGCAAGGGACATCGCCTCGATACTGGAATGCTGGGCCCTCGAGCCGGGCTTCACCGTGTCCACGCAACCAGGCACCTCCGGCTCCGCGACGATTCCTCTAGGCGCCCTGGGCGGTAATAATAGTTCGTACTCGGTCATCCCTGCCGGGTTCGACGCAGGGAGGCATAATGCGCCTGCTGCGCAGTGAGTTCAATCCCACCCCATTCCCCTCCTGTTCCATCTATCACCTATCAGTTCACCTCTGTTCTACTAGTACCCATCCGGGTACATCTTTCATCTTATTTTTCCAATGACAAATCGCTGGCAGATGGGTCATCTTCCTCTCCGGCCTCGCGCACATCACGCTCCCGCACTCCCGAAGAAGAGGCCTGGGTGCTGGGCGGCAAACACGGCGCCATCCTCGCCCTCGATACCGCGGACGTCAGCGCCGACGGGCACTTCACGCGGTACCCGAGCGAGGAGGTGACTATCCTGCTGCAGATTCCATTGGAAGGGAGAGTTCCGCTGCGGCATAGGGTGCTGCATGAGGGGGCGTGTAGGGGGGAGGAGCAGATTCTGGGAGTCTAGCGAGGAAGGGGAAGGGAAGGGAGGGTGGAAGATCGTTATGGTCATGATTGTTTTGGTGGGTTTTCTTGATGAATGAATGACGTGATGAATGCATGCATGTATGTTGGAAAGAGGTAGAGTTCCTACCACGCAGTATTTGCAAGTACGAAAGGGATAATACAAGTGGATAGGTTGGCACTGTTTTCCACTATTGTTCATTGCCCACGAAGGCAGGCTCCATGTCGTTTTCATATATTTAGACGCGACAGAGAAGATCTCATGAGGGGGCCAGCGAGTCTCTACCTCTCTATACATGGACTCTCAGGAAGACCTAGATCAAGAGTGAAATACTCGAATTATTCATAATCATTATGTCCTCCGCAGCTGGTGTTAACTGCGTCCACCCATCCGGAAATGCTAGGATTGCTAAAGTCCGGGCCTTTTTTTTTTAAAAAAAAAGGAAATATTGGAGCATTAATTCACTGCCTTTTTTTGTGGAATTTCGAAGCTCATATTATCACATGTTCTTTTTTTTCCGTTCCATTTCGCCGTAGCTGACCGTAACTAATAACCTCACATTTCAAACCACAGAAAAAATACAGTGAATACAATGTATGCAATACTCCGTTCCCCAAGACAGGAGGAAGCAACAACTATATGCTACAAAGAGGAGAGCTAAGAATGGTTAAAAAGGGAAGGTGACAAGAATGAAAGACGTTACCATCAAACATGCCACTCCAATGTGATGCGGGGTTCCAGCAAGGCCAACACAAATTGCAGAACAAAGAACGCAGAAGATATCCACCGGATATTTTTGATAGTTTTATCCTTTGTCACCAAATCAAACGACGTTGAAGGAAGTAGTCCTCGGAAATGAAAAGGGAAAAGATATAGCCTAGGTAGGTAGACAAGGTCTACTTCCGTCCAGACTTGCTCTTCCCCTTTCCGCTGCCATGCAGTTTCGCCTTTTTCGAAGGCGGAGGTTGTGACACGGCGGCATCGTCGGACTCTTCTTCATCCTCTGTGTCAGCAATAAAGTCGACCAACGAGCCGGCGCTGTCTTCGTCCTCGTCCTCTTCGTCATCTTCGCTTTCTTCAAGCGACTCCTCCGCATCCGATGAGTCGGCGGATTCCTCGGCTTCGACGTCGAGGATGTCCTCTTCGTTTTCTTCCTCGTCTTCGCTGCCTTCTTCGTTTTCGGACTCTGAGCCAGCGACGCCGTTCATCATTACTTCGTCGTCGTCAGAGTGCTGGTCTCGCATCGACTTCGTTCGTGGAGTGGCAGTGTTCTGGCCCTCCGCGTCACTGTCTTCATCCTCCTCATCATCCTGGCCTTCGACGTAAATGACGTCGTCATCATCCTCGCTGTCGCCATCCGCACCACGGTTAGCGATAGACTGTCTCAGCCCGAGCTGCGCATCCAGCATATCGAGCTTGCCCTTCAGAAGAAGCAACGAGGGTAGGCTTGAAGAGCGCTGATCCATGACCTTGAAGAGCGTGGTCATCCTCTTCAGGATGTCCGCCCTGCCAGCGATCGCGCCACCGTGCGCGACACACGTCCACTGCACCCAGACCAGAAGATGTCCGTAGCGGCCGGGACGAGCGGAGAGACGCTCTGCCAGTCTCTGAAGCAAGGTTGCTGCGAGGGAGGAGTCCAAACGCTGAATAGTCGCGCGAACAATGGAAAGATCACCCGTGTGGAAACAGGACTCCAGCATGGCGCTGTCATTGGTTTTGAGGGCCTGCGTTAGCACGGTCGAGAGGGATACTCCCGAGGGAATCTGAAGGGCAGTCGAGTTGGTCTTGCTAGGGAGAAGGGCACGGCGCCCCGCCTCGTCGTCGAGTTCAGCCTCAACGTCAATGGGCTGTTCGGAGGCGTTCGCACGGAGGAGCTCTCCGAAAGAAGGTTCTCCTGCTTCTTCGTCTTCCTGCTCTGCTTCAGAGGTCCCAGCATCCTGCATTTCAATATCCTTATCTGCGTCTTTTTGCTTCGCAGACTGCTGCTTCTCGCCGAGTTTCTTGACTTCACGCCCCTCTTCCTCCTCATCAGCGTCCTCCCCGTCGCTGGATATCGAGACAGCATCCTGTCGAGAGTCGTCCATCTCGATATCTTCGACAAGTTGTCCCTGCTCCACGACCGCTTTGGACTCGTCCACATGGCTCTTACTTGCTTCTTGGACGCCGTTCACAGTTGCAGACCCTAACACAGTCGCTGATTTGCTTCTCTCGACCTCTTTCGTGCCCTTGAAAGCAAGCTCATCTGTATCTTCGTTCTGCCATCTTACCCGCTCGAATATTAGATTGACACCACCTTCGGCCCAGGCAATGACCAGGTCTGGCCCCTGAAAAGAGACTGCCACCACAGGCACGAGGCTTCTGGATTTATCGGGCCGGACGACCTTGATGGATGCGTCCGCTCTCCTGATCATCTGCTTGCTTTTCGCCTTGAGGCTGGTTCCAGCTTTAGATTCACTCTGCAAGAATGGCTTGGTGAAAAGCTCGATTGCGCCGTCCTCGGTCACAGCCGCAAGAACCTGCTTTTCGAGCAAGAGAGACTCGTCACCAGCCTGCTTTTGATTACTCGGATCCGTGCCCGGGTAGAAAGACAATGATGTGACCTCCTTCTCCGCCACTAGGTTCATTACAAGTTTCTGCTTCTGAGCGTCAAAGACATTGATGTAACGATCGGCGTCTGAGGCGAGGAACTGTCCTGAAAGGACAGAAGCATCTGTAGAAGATGATATGATAGTGTGAATGGGGTTTCGCATGGCAGAGAACGTCACTGGTGGGTCGCCAGGTTTCTCGACATCTATTATGTAGGGCGTCTGTGATGCGCAAATAACCGGAGGGTTCGAAGGGACAGGCCTGGACAGTGCTGTGACAACTGAAGACGCTGGAAGGTGAATAGTCCTAATAATTGTTAGAAATTGCTAGAGACATAACACAACAAATTGACGGTCACTCCTTACCTTACGCTCTGTCCAGTGCGCAAGTCCCACTGCACGAGCTTGTTGTCACCTCCGATACTCCATCCCTCCAGACCAGGTCGTTTGGCAGTAAACTTGAAGTCTTTGATACCTCGGTCATGACCACCTGATAGCGTTCCGATGATCTTGTCCTCCGAAGGCGAGTACATCCGGATTTCTGACGAACTTGTTCCGAAGGCGACGACAACATCTCCGTTATCAAGTCCGTCTACTGCACCATTGACACCCGAACTCCTCTTCCGCTTCTTCTTCGACTGCTGCTCCCGATCCCGCGGCTTATCGCCGTGGTAGTAACCCCAGTCCAGCGAGGTGATCGATTCCTTGGGAGCCACCGCATGTTCGCATACCAGACGACCGGTATTGGTGTCGTGGATCCGGATATGCTGAGCGTCGAGCCCTTGGATGACGGACGCAAAGAGCGCCAATTGGTACTCGGACGGGGAGAATGCAGCTCGTAGTATAGAGGACCTATTCCCCAACTGCGTCGCATTCGACACTGCGGGGGACGCAGCGGAAGTATTCGAGACCGGCGGGCGAGAGGCCTTCTTGTTCCCCATTTTCAGTCGGATCTGTGAAGGACGGGACCACAGACCAGAGGGATGGGTTGCAGAGACGGTCTCCTGAAGTTGGAAGAAAAAAATCCCAGCTTCACCAGGAAAGGCGCCCGGATGTTGAGTCTCTGTCGAGCCGCAGGCCGTCGCCGTCTCTGGCCGTGATGCTTGTGGGAAAAAAGTTCTGTATACGCGCTTGTCCCGTTGCGGCATAGGGCCGCCTGGGAAGTTCCGCTCCGGACCCCCCAAGCTTATCTAATCCTCCACCCTTTCGCTTCCCATCCCATCCTTTGATCGAGCATCCTAGACATCCCTTTTCCCCCCTGCGTCTCCCAGCTTGAGCAGCTGTGTTTGCTGTGTTTTTTGTTTGCTCTCTCCCTCCGTCCTCGATCCTTGTGCCGCCGCCTATTATACGTTGTCGTCCTTGACATCCGACCAGACAAATCTCTATGCCGCAGCCTACGTTGAGAGTCTCCGAACTGATCTGTTCCCTAATCATATTCCCCCAGGGTATCTCTGAAACTCCTTGGTGTTGTCTTATGCCTATATGTCGTTGACCTGTCGTCTTTCTCTCCGTTTGTCATCGCTACTTCTTCATCCTTTGAGGAAGTCGGCCGTTTTTAGAATATGCAGCTGTTCTGCGGGCTGCATATCGCTTCTCTTTCATCAGCTGCCGGCTCCCTGCTGTGATATCCAATGCAAGATAGATGGTCTGCATCCATGCCATCAACCTTCTCTGATGCCTACCCCTCGAAAGAACCCCTTGATGTCAGTGGATTCGGCTATGTTAACAAATCCCAGGAGCAGCCAGTGCGACGGCATCTAATGGTTCTGCATGACGTCTGACAGATTTGCAGAGAACTCTTGGCAGCTTCAGTGGATATGCCATCGCAACTGGGAGACATCATCATTGCTACAGACGGGGAACTGGAGAACGGGTGCCCACACCATCCACGGCACCAAGAATCTGGATGGGCAGTGCAAACTACACTGATACGAGTGCTACGCCTCTCACGTCTACAGTCGCACAGGCAGCCGAAGGAGCTCGGGTCGTCCAGAGGGCTGGCGGTTTGGTTGGTATGAAGGGAGTTGTGAGTGTTGCATTACAGCGTGCTTCGCGGCGGACTCGGGGTCGGCTGGATCACTGCTGCCTGTGAAGCGGCTCGCGTGTGCAGAGATCGGAGCGGACGTGGATCGGTGGGCCGGGAAAGAAAAGGGTCCAGGCAAACGCAGACGACACGACTCGAGACGCCCGTGACCGCACGGCGCGGGTGGGGTCGCGTCTTGCATCAGTGTGACAGGCTAGTCCCGATGCGACGCGAGGGGAGGGTTCAGGGTTGAGCCCTGGGGTTTGCATGGTCAGCGGACCACCTCCCCTCTCTGGCCTGGCCTGTGGTTACGCTGGAGTTTGGCCGGGCGTAGGGCGTAAGGATCCCGTAAGCAGGTTCCGACGGACTCGGATGCCCGATGTGCCTGGAACCTGGCCTGTGATCTTTCACCTACAAAATATCGAAGAGGTAATTGACATAGACGGCCGATTGCGTTCTGTGGGAAAAGAAAAAAAAAGGGAGAAGGGACGGGAGACACTGTGGCTGAGGCCCACCGGCGCGCAGAGCTTTTTGTCTTGTCGCTTCTCTGGCCGGCGGACGCTGTCAGACTGGGAGCGCGTTGGGTGCGAGTCTGGCAGAATCCAGGATTCAAGTATCCGCTTTCGGACAGTCTAAGCCAATCAGAGCGTGTGGGCGGCGCGGCGCTTCGCGTCACCGCCAATCAGCGGCTGTTAAATGGCCTGAACCAGGATGATCGGGACTAGTGCGGGCAACGGGGCTAGCGGCAGCCGGCGGGCGAGCGCGACGAGGGCGTCCGTACTTAAGGATTCTAGCACCCCCTCCGATCTTCTCAGTCTCTCTTTCTGGAGCTGAGCTGAGCTGCGCCCGCGCCGGACAAGTCAGGTCACGCCTTTCTCTCTCTCACCGCCCCTTGCCTCCTCTGTATCCTCGGTTACCTGTGACCTGCCTAAAAATCTCCAGACGCGTTTGCCCCGTGTCGCGCACCGGCCTCCAGCCACGGCAGCGTCCTGCAGCTTATTTACTGTCTGTTTGGACCTGCCGCGACTCGACCTGACCGCGACTGTGATTGCGACCGTACGCGACACGGGTCACGACACCTTGCCTTCCCCATCCGCTCCGGCTTCCTGCCTCAGGCACCAAGGGCACGTGCCTCGATCGCTGCAGCATTCCTGAGGGAGGTCACCTGACCCATCCCTCCTCTTGGCTCTTGTCCTCGCTGCTTCTTATAAGCGGGCGGGGATCTCGGCGTCTCCGGCCTGCTTTTTTTTCCTCTCTTCCGTTCCTACTACCCTCCGCTCTTCCTGCTTAGTCATCATCCTTGCCTCCCACGTGACCTCTAGCTTTTCCTCCTCTTGGCGCTATAAAGTCTTCTCCACCTGACCTTCTTATCACTTATCTCCTGTATCTCCTTCCGCATCCTTTCCGCGTCGCGGGGTACAACACGCGCGCTTCTCCGACCCCTCGTGAAACATTCCCCTCCATCCCACCTTTTCCTGTGAACTAGTCGGGTGGTCTGGCGGGGATTCGAGTCTTAGCCTGTGATAGCGCAGAGAGTATTCAGTTGATTATTTGTGTTGCCGCTCCATTAAGTCCTGGATAGCTAAACCTGCTCCCGCCGCCTTTGCTTGTTAGAACGCGTATATCGGTCCGCCGAGGACCCCAGTGATCTCGCCATGGCAACGCCGCCTCCCGAAGGGGGTTCAATCCTCCAGGATAAGACTCAGTTGCAGCCTGCAGTGACTGACATTGGGTATGTATTCCCCTCTCCCCATTCTCATCTTCCTCTCACAATGCGTCCAGGACATCCAGGACGCGCCTTCCTCACTCTGATTTCGCCTCACGCTTCTTGGTCTGTTCATCAACTGACTGCTTCATAGACTGCAGGATTCACTTGATGTCAAAGCAGCTGCTCTAGGGAAGCCCGCAGAGGCAGTGGTGGACCCAGCGACCAATCAGGCCGCGGTGAACGCCAACAAGGACATCTCCCCGGCAGTGAATGGACACAGCGATTCTCAGTCACCCCTCACTAATGGAGTGAATGATGCCACTGTGAAGAACGAAACCGCCTCACCTCCAAAGTCTCCTCCCTTGCCCTCACCTGTCAACCAGACATCAGCTACACAGCCAGAGACCGCGCCATCGAATAACTCGGAGGTTGAGGTGAAGGCGCAGGTTTCAGAGACTGCTGAATCAAAATCCGCCGCAACTTTGCCACAGGACTCCACAAACAACACGGCGCCGGCCGACAGCATCACTTCTCGGGACACGCAACAAACTCAGAAAACCGCGTCCGAAGCAGCAGTGTCAGAAGATATCAAGATGGAGAACGCGCCAGACACTGCTCAGAAGTCTGCTGCTTCCGCCGTTGCAGGGCAACTGCCTCACCATCCCTCTCCAGCCTCCAAACCAGAGATCACTTCAGATCAGGGCTCTACCAGTGCGCCACCTGCGCCTGCTCAGCAGCAGGTTGACCAGGAAATGCCAGACGCGTCAAACGCGCCAGTATCACCGACCAAGGTCCAGAGAGAGCGTGACATTGATCCAAGCGATGAGCCTGCTGCCAAGCGCACCAAGACTAACGGTGATGCGCCTGATGCGCCTGAGCTCAAGGTGCCGGAGCTGCCTACGCCGGCTACCGATGGGCCGACTGAGACGCCGATGGAGGGCGATACGGGCATCACCAAGGTGCAGCACAAGTTCCTTCTTAAGGGGATCCAGAGCCTCAAACGCATGCATGACGCCCGATTCTACCGGGAGCCTGTGGATCCTATCAAGATGAACATTCCTCATTATCCTTCTATTATCACTCATCCAATGGACCTTTCAACCATTGAGAAGAAGCTCAAGAACAACGAGTATACGTCTGTTCAGGCGCTGGTTGATGATTTCAACTTGATGGTCAATAACGCTCTGACATTTAACGGACCTGACCACCTGGTTACTATAGAGGGCCAGAAGCTAAAGGCAACTTTTGACAAACAGATGGCCAATCTTCCGAAGCCTGATGAGGTTGAGGAGAAAAAACCAAAGAAGGGAGGCAGTGCGAAGACCCCTGCGCGACGCGCCACTGGCCAGGGTGCTGGCAGGAACGCTAGTTCCCCGCAAGGCACCACGTTTGCTCTGGGCCCTGAGGGACTGCCGCTCATCCGTCGCGATTCTACAAATGCAGACGGGCGTCCCAAGCGATCGATCCATCCGCCTAAGCGTGATCTTCCCTACACTACCAAGCCAAAGAAGAAGAAGTATCAGTGGGAGTTGCGGTTCTGCCAGGAGGTTTTGGATGAACTTCATAAGCCGAAACACTACAACTACGCGGCACCGTTCTACTACCCTGTTGATCCAGTGGCACTGAATATTCCGACATACCACAGCATCATCAAGAGGCCTATGGACCTTTCTACTGTTCAGACTAAGCTGAAGACTGGGCAGTACGAGAACTCCAAGGACTTCGAGGTGGACATGCGCCAGATCTTCAAGAACTGCTTCAAGTTCAATATTCCTGGTGACCCTACTTACATGGCGGGGAAGAAACTCGAGGAAGTCTTCGAGCACAAATGGGCCCAGAAGGCCCGCTACCTTGAGGCTCATGATCCTCATCGCCAGGAGCAGAGCGCAGACTCTTCTGACGAGGATAGTGACGAGGAGGAGGAGGACAGCGATTCCGATGCTGATCAGGAAAAGCTGCAAATGCTGCAGAGACAGATAGCAGAGATGTCGAAGCAGGTGGAAGCCATCACACAGAAGAAAAAGAAAACTCCTCCGACTTCCGGCAAGAAGTCAGGCAAGTCGAAGAATGGAAAGAAGGATTCCAAGAAAAGCGGTGTTGGGGGCCTCACCAAGAAGGATAAGAAGGGAACAAAGGGTTCAAAGCCAGAGAAGCAGCGCTGGGTTACGTACCATGAGAAGCAGATCATCTCCAACGGCATCAGCAGTTTACCGGACAAGAAGATGCAGGAAGCGCTCAAGATCATTCAGAATAACGTTCCATCTCTGAAGGTATGTTTCCGGTGTCGCTGCCCCCTTTCCCCTACGTTTTTATGTTCGGATTCTGACTAGTGTTCTAGGGTACGCAAGAAACAGAGATTGAACTCGATATCGATGAGCTTCCTAACGAGGTCCTTCTGATGCTCCTCAAATTTGTCAAGAAGAACGCGCCACATGTCCTGGAAGAGGAGGAGCCGCCTGCTCCACCACTTCCCAGCGCTGCTCCGCCAAAGCCAAAGAAAAACAAGCCAATGAGCAAATATGAGCAGGAGGCCCAGATCAATATGCTTGAGAATAACCTTTCTCGCTTCCAGGGAGCTGCTCAACGCTCTCCCGATCCAGTGCCTTCGGTCGAAGCGAATGTCGAAAGCAGCGACGAGGACGATGACTCTGAGGAGAGCGAAGAGGAGTAAATGCTCTCGCGTTGAACAGGGATATTTGATGTCCACTCTTCATTCGCCTCGGTCCTACGCTGCCTACCGTTGGCATCCGCTCTCGCTTTCCTTTTTCTTCTTCGCCCCGGCAGCTCGCCCGTTTTCCTTTCCGAGGAAGTAGTTTGTTAATCGCATAATCTACGGATGGTGGCCTCCTATGACCAGTCCTCACGCCTCTTGCACTGGCCCTGGTCAAAAAGCGCTAGGTCGACGCATTCACTTCTACTTGTACATGTACATATTCTTTGCCCTCGAGCTTGCCTGCTTCCGAACTTTGCTTCTGGAGCTCTGATCGTTTTCCTCCTTAAACGCCTTTTCCGTTTTCTGCGATGATTAGATGAGAGTGATGGCTGGCTTGGCCAATTGGTTTGGGGTCCGTTACGTTTTGTGTCATGCTTTTCTTTTCACATCGGCAGGACTTGGTTGGACCAGTTTAATGCCTTTCTCCTTCCGTCGTCTACGAATTATGGTTTGCGCTTTGATGGTACTCATTTACGTACAAAGCAAAAGCGATGGTTAGGTGGGAATTGGTCATGATTTGATTCCCTGCCCCGTAATACCTCACCTAGCAGCCTCTGCACTTCGTTCAATTCCTGTCCTTATGGAGCTGAAGCTACGCTGTGTGCAGGAGAGATTCTAACTTGCTGAAATGAGCGGTGGCAGGGGATCTGAAGGATGTGGAATGCCTCTTTCGGCTTATGGTAGGCCCTGCGTGGGAAGGTGGCCAGAGAGAAATTAGGTGTATTGTATGAATATGAACGTAAAAATGTGAAAACTGCAGCCGAGCATCGGATCTTGTAGTCCAGTCCTCTTAGGTGAACGCAGGTATCATTTGTTCGAGTCGTAACAGAAAAAGGGTTGTAGTGGTTTCTTGTCTCGAGATATCTCCGTATCAGCCTGAGCCTAGTAGTGGTAGAGAGTGACGCCACAGGCGCTTAGCTTCCCCCACCGGCAGGGCCGTGGTTCAACAGGACGAGCGCCGGCGGTCAACATCATATTCCGTGTTTGACTGACACAAGATGATCCCACCATGCGACCCCGCTGTTCTCGACAATAATCCCCAATTTAAGAAGCTCTATCAGCATCTGACGACGACCCTGCTCAAACCAGATGGATCAACCCGTGCTCACGATTCCGATCCGGCGCGGAGAGCTGTTCAGGAGGTAAAGGCGCATTGCATGGCCTCGGTCCCCGCGGCAAGAAGACATGGTTCTGACTTTGGCTGCTTCGTTGCAGGAGCTGAAAGCTTATCAAATACGGCATGCAAAGACACAGATCAAGAAGAGAGCAATTGGGCAGCTAGCGTTCGATTTGCACAATGGCTTGCCGGACGAGGTCAGCACAGTCCCTTACCGTCGCCTTCCGGGGTTGAATGGCCGCCTCTCGACTGCGTAGTTCACATCTGCTATACTCCATAAATACCGTGCTGATTGAGATATGCGCAAGAATAGCTCCGGGACCTCGTCACAGTTATAGCTCTCTACCTCGAGTCAGACAACAACGACAGCCGTGATGGCGAAGAGATTCTCTCGCTCCTCTACCCGGATATTGATGAATTCCACTCAAGTATCCGTGCCATCGCACCGTCGCTTTCAAGTCAGCTTATCTCGACCGTAGACAATCTCAGAAACATTGCGAACGCAGCAACAGACCCCGCACCCGCTCCCACAACCTCATCATCATCATCATCATCGATCCCCACGCTTGCAGACAAATCGCGCCTGCTCCCGCGTTCGCGAGCACATCAGTCCGCAATTCAGACCAGCAAAATCTCCCTGTCTTCTCAGCTGTCCGACCGGTTGCGAGCGCTTCACGAGGTCCAGACATGTGAGCTTCCTGCGGCCCGGAGACAGATGGCGGCGACCGCCGCGGAGGTTCTTGCAGTGCGGGCGGAGATCATGGAACGGACGGTAGAGCTCTTGGAGCGGACGAAACATGGTGCGCTGGCCAGGGCAGCGAAGGCGCGGGCGGAGCACTTGGCTACGGTGGCGGCGGGAGTGGAGGGGAAAGTCAGGTATGCTTGTTCATTTTATTTAATTATCTTCCGCTATTTTTTTCTCTCTCTCCGTTATGCGTCAGGCGAACCTATCTCTATTACCCGAAAGGCTGACACAAAGTTCCTCATAATGTAGAGTCATGAAATTGGAGACGCTCGCTGCTATCTACACGCCTGAGACGATCACCGCCCTTACCCACTACCGCGAGCACCTCCGCGATACCCGGAGGCGACTGGAGGAAAGGCAAAAGGTCCTGATCCAGGAGCTCGAGACCTACAAAGCTGCGGATTCCGGTCAGGACGGTGGTGGCGGTGGAACTGGGCCCATGATTGAAATAGCACGCCGATATGGTGCTCTGCTCAAAGAGGTTGAGGCAGTGAAGATGGAGATGAAGAGATTGGGACACTAGATACTGTCTCTTTCTCTAGCGTATGTTATTCACGGCCCTGAGAAGCTTTCAGTTACCTACTTATTTTGATACCCTTGTGTACGGTTATGAGTTCTTTCTTTCAGCCATTTTTTGTTGATGACCTCAAACTTGGCTACTTTAGAAAGTTGGAGAATTCCATGAAGTTATGTACTTTGGTTTATACATAGATACATGGTTGAAAAGGTCACAGTACTAACACTTGTCAGGACAATCTCCATTGTTTTCTGGAGCTGGAGCTAGGTGAAGATATTTAGATGGTTTTAAGCTGCATTATTACAGCCGTAACAGCCAGCTCAGCATGTGTCTCCGACTCATCACATGGCAGGAGAGTGCATTATATAGAAAGCAATTGCTCCTCTAGGCTCTTTTCATAGCCCCTAGAGTCTACATTTCCATCGTCGCGCATAACTAGTTAGTTACATCGGTGGCGCTGACTCAGCCCGAGAGCCTGAGGCCAAGATTTTCACGTGGCGATCCCCGCAGTCACGTGCACACCCCGCCAATGCAGACCCGAGAAAAAAGTTCCCCGAGACCGACGCCGCCACCCGTGGCCTGGGATCTCTGCTCGAATTCGCCTCCCGACATACTATTGCCAACTTCTAGAAACGCCTCGCATGCCTCAGACAGAAAGTACCCGAGACTAGAGGAAAAGAGAACTTACCTTAAACTGCACCGTTACCTTTCCTCAACTCAATATAGGAACCTCTAAACCTAACCCCCGCACCTACTGAATTCCGCTACAGCAGATAGACAAAAAAAGGGCAACAAAATGGCCGACGGGAACATCTCCATCTACGACGAGATCGAGATCGAGGACATGACCTACGACCCGACCCTCCAGATATACCACTACCCGTGCCCGTGCGGTGACCGCTTCGAGATCGCCGTCGCCGACCTGCGCGATGGCCAGGATATCGCCGTCTGCCCCAGCTGCAGTCTGATGATCAGGGTCATCTTTGATGCGGTGAGTTGGCGCCAGCAGCAGCAACAACAGTATAGCAATAATGAAATTGAGGGAATTGTGTGACTAAACTATGTTTGTTTTTGTGTTTGTTACAGGCTGATCTACCGAGAGATGATACGGAGCAGCAGAAAGGAGCGTCTGCGGTGGCGGTTCAGGCGTGAAAGGATTAATTGATCATTGAGGGTTCGATGCTGTGAAGAATTGCAAGCGGAGGCTGTTATAAAGCCACGAAAGAATAGGCGATGCGGAGGACGCATGCATATCTACAACGATGGTAGATAAGGACGACATGGTACGTCATACAATATGGTCATCGCACGACACGACCTCGATGCCATCCCAGCTTGTCGAAAAGAAAGCGAGCCGGCTTCCCGATCGCTTCTCAGTGAACGTCGAGTCCACCAGACTTGGCTGGTTTCTGCATGTCGGGACAGAGAGCATGACCTGTACGACATGCAGGTGTCTTGGCTTTCTCAATCTCTTTGATTGGGGTCCCGGTTCAAGGCAGAACCGGCCGTTGAGAGATGCGGTGCGGGACTTCTGTACAAGTGGGTTGGGTTGTGCTGTTGGGGACAGGTTGGGAGATAAAAAGAATGTAGTCATCTGGATGAAGGATGTAGAAGACCTCAGACCCAAAAAGTTGATTACATGTCAGTGTACCCCGTATCATGACATGAGAGAGCTTGCACATGGCAGATGATCCGAAGGCTTTTGTGTTGCTACATGATTTATGATTTACAGAATAGGAAATAGAAAAATACAGAACACTTCGTGTCAATAAAACATAGCTTCACAACATGCCGTGATAACATGCTGCCATGACGTAGACATCCACCAACACCAGCACTCATTACGATCGCTTCCTCTCTTTTTGGATATGGTATTAGCGGTAGAGTAGACCCTCTTACCAAACCATGAGTCCCGTTATTCCTCTTCCTCATTATAGATATCCTTGCGCATGTTCAGCGACAGCTCTGCGTTCAGCAAGTCCGTCAGGTTGGACCCGTCGCGGAGGTAGATCCACTGCCCGTTGGGGTACCGCGTGTCCTGCTTCTCGTGCGTCTGGTCGCCCTCGACGACCCAGTCGTAGCGCTTGGGGCCCGAGATGGGCGAGCTGAGCCAGATCTGCTTGTTGGGGGGTTGCTTGTTCAGGACGTAGGTGCCCGCGCTGGGGACTATGATGTTGAGGACGCCGGCCTGTGTTGCGCGAAAAAATCCGTGTTAGCTCCTAGATCTGTAGATGGATCAATTGAGGCGAGTTTCAAATGTAGCATTGGCGTTGAGAGGATTCTTGCAGTGAGAAGAAGTTGTCTACTTCAGCTCTTCTTCAAATATACTTCAATTTGCGGAGGGGTAAAAAGTCCTAACGTACACTATACTCCGTCTCGATATCCGACCCCTCCTCCTGCGCCTTCTCCAGCTCCGACAGCAGGTAATTCAAGTAGTAATCCGCGTACTCGTGGTACTGCTGGTTTGTCAACGGCGTCGGCTCCGTCACATGGGTCGCTCCGCCCGCGATGTTCTGCGACTGCGGCTTGGGAGGGTTGGGGTCGGACAAGTTGGCCGAGGGAGTCGCATGGAAGCTTCGACGGGGGATCTCACGAGAACGGCATTGCGATGACGAGAAGACTGGGCTCTGTCTGGACTGGAATTGGAGAGCTGCAGGCGTTGCGGCGACTTGGAGGCGGCCGAGACGGAGAGCGGAAGAAGAGAGCACGGCTCGGGGCGTTCGGGAGAGCATGGCTGGCGGGAAAGTTCGGTGCGGGGTCTTAGAGGAGAAGAAAAAGAAAAGAGAGGATTTGGGGGTTCGTAGCAGGGAAGAAAAAGAGGAGGAATTGGCGGCAAACGAGGCCAGGTCGAGGCGGACGAGGTCGACGGCGGAGGTCGGAGAGAGCGAGCGAGCATCACATCATCCGCTCTCGCGCTTCTCCGCCCGACCTGCAGCCTCCGCGCCTCCGTTGCTCTGCTCTCCGCGAGCTCCAGGACGCTGCTGGCCCGCTGTATCCTGTCTCTTTCTTGTATATCATATTACTTCTGTGTTTTATTGTCATCATAGGGGCCGTACGTCTCATCTATTCCATGTCATCCATCTGCAGCCTGAGCTACCGCGTTCATTTAGTACGGAATTCTAGAACTCGAGAACACTTTGTATAACACAACTCGACATCAGGACATGTTGGTTTTCCGTTGCATTTACATGCTGCTGTCTATCAGTTCTTGAAAGAAAGTCTCCTCTTCCATGAGATACCTCCGGCCCTTTGCCAAAGGGCCTACTGTTCTATTGCGTTCAGAGTTTTCATCATTATCATCATCCTTCGCTGCGCGGGCCTCCTATCATCGGCCTCTTCCCTGGAACATGTCGGAGAACAGACAAGCAGAAGCGCCTTCACCCAGGAACCAACCACCCAGGCGGGAGAAAAGGCCCCCTCTGACGCACTTCCTCTGCTTCCCGCTGGTGAATGCGGTCTCGCTACCCCAGCTGGAAGCGTCCCTCGCGACCTTCAAGGCCGCTATCCCGCCTCGTCCGCGGACAGAGCATGACCACCCGCTGAAACCCACCCCGCCGCTTATCCCCGATGCGGCGCTGCGGCCGGTGGGCACCCTCCATCTCACGCTGGGGGTGATGAGCCTCCCGACAAAGGAGCGTCTGGACGCAGCCATCAACCTGCTCCAGTCCCTGGACCTGGAGTCTATGCTGCGCGAAGCGGAAGTGGCCGCCGCGAGACAACAACAGCGAGCTCGACCTACGGCCGCCCGGAAGGTGACGCCTGTGAACCCGGCCACTGCGGGCGCGGAGCCCCCAGCTCCTTCGGAGGTCAAGGACGATGTTGCTCCTGTTCTGTCGGTGCAGCCGGACCTGACCACCGCTCCTCCCGTATCTATGGATCCGCCCCAGCCGCTGGTCATCTCGCTCGAATCGCTGCATGCGCTTCCGCGCGCGCGGGCTTCGACCGTCTTGTACGCGGCTCCGTTGGATCCCACAGCTCGTCTGTACCCGTTCAGTGTGATGCTGCGAGATAAATTCCTGGAAGCGGGCTTCCTGGAAGGCGAGTACAAAAAGCCACGGGGAGGAGACCGCGACCGCGAGAGTCAGGAGCAAAACGAGACGGAAGAGACCAAGAAAGAAGACGAGAAGGCCGAAGGAGAATCAGCAGAGACACCAACACCAACAATCCCCCAAGAACTCCTCCAAGAACTCCCCTCCGGAGTCGCAGAGGATCCCCAACCGCACGACTCCAACGCCAAACTGAAGCTCAAGACCAAGGCCACCCCAAAACTGAAACCCAGACCGCTCCTCCTCCACGCAACAGTCGTGAACACGATCTACATCCGCGGACGACGGCGGGGGAATAACAATAACGAGAACGGACCTAAGAATAATAATAACGGATCAAGGAATAACAATGGCGGCCGCTACACCTTCGACGCGCGGGACATCCTCGCCCACTACAGGGACTACTACGTCGACGAAACGAGGACGGAAGCGCGGCCCATGATCTTCCCCAGGCAGGCCGGGGCCTTGGACAATGGCGAAGACAGATCCGACGAGGAAGACCTCGCCTCCTCGGAGTCCGAAGCAGAAGCAGAGGCAGAGGCAGAGCAAGAGGGAGAGGGAGAGGGAGAGGAGGTAGTCGGACAGAAGAGAACCAACCACGACGACACCGCCGCCGAAACCGCCGCACCCCCGCCCCCAGAGAAGAAGCAGAAGAAGCAGAAGAAAAAACGAAAGGAGGAGGAAGAAGAGCCACCCAAGAACCCGTTCATCTGGGCCCGCAACGTCCCCATCGACCGGCTCTGCATCTGCGAGATGGGCGCGAAGAAGCTCGACCCCGACAGCGACGCGGACGGTCTGGCCCGGCGGCTCGGGGAGGTGTATACCGTTGTGGCGGAGCGGAGGTTGCATTTTGGTCGGGAGAGTGAGAGAGATGTTCACGTTCCTGCTGATGCTGGTGGCGTCGCTGTGGGAGATAGGGATGTGTTTGTGGATGATAAGGTTGAGATCAGTAGCGATAGCAGTGTTGATGGCGGCGTGAGGCTGGACGTCGCATAATAATAAGATGGACGGATAGATACCTGATACCTGATGAATGTATCTAGCTGAATTGTTGAATATGTACTGTACATGGTATAATGAATACCCCATACCCGTGAACGTCGGGACGAGGGGAGGGAAATGATACCTGATAGCTGTACCATATGAATAGTACGTACGGCATGGCAAAAAGAGCTGCTGCTTGAGCCAAGCATATGGCTCATCCTAATTATCTGATCCACCTGACACTTTGAACAACTCCTGGAACTGACATTATGCCACATGCAGTATGTACTGTACATACATCGATGCAGATACAGAAAGGCAAATGAGCCCATGACCATCCATCCTATCGAGGCACGACTATCCGTCATTTGACTCTTTCAGCTGAAATTCTATCCAGGTATCAGAAACAGAAAGATGAAAAAACAACGCTCACCCATACATTAACAACATTAAAACAACAACAAAAAGCAACCCATTTCTCCGTTATCCACCAAGCAGACGTGTTTTATTTATGCTCACCTCACCTCACCTCACCTTACTCATGATCGTCTCCACCCCCCTCTCGACCGACAACTCCGCCGCCTTGGCCTTGACCGCACTAACCATGGACCTCTCAAAGTCATCCCGCGACCGCAACACGGCCTCGACCCACGAGAGCTGCAGATCCCAGTACTCCCTCTTGAAGCCTTCGTAGACGGAGACCACCCCTTGCCCTTTTTCCGCCTCGAGCAGCCGCACGAGCCAGTCGACGAGGCGCCACTTGTGCTTGATGTTGGAGGCGAACGAGTCGGGGAACTTCTGGAAGAAGGCGAAGACGGTGAGGACATCGTCCTTGAACTTGTCGGTGAAGGGGTCCTGGCGGCGGAACTTGACGCCCTTGTTGCGGATGGCGGAGAGGTAGTGGATGAGCAGCTCGTCGGAGAGCTCCTCGATGAGGATGTCCGTCAGGGACGGGTGCAGCACGGGGCTGTAGTCGGAGATGTAGTCCTCGAAGGTGGAGGTGATGCGTTTCACGGCGAACTCGCCGTACCACTTCTGGGTGAAGAAGTCCGGCAAGGTCGAGCGGAAGTCGACGGCGAAGATGAGGTCGACAAACTGCGAGAGGCAGTGCGTTGACAGGTCGACGTAGCCGTCGCGGAGCACGTCCAGCGCCGGCCCGCCCGTCGAGGCCATGTACTTGGCCGAGACGAGCGGCTCAAAGTCGCGCTTGAACCGCGTCAGGTAGCCCACCTGGCCCGTCTCCTCGTTATCATCGATGCAGGCGATCTGGTCGTTGGCCACGGCGATGAGCCAGTCCTGCAGCATCTGCATGCCGTCCGAGGGCTCGGTCGTCGGGCTCTTGTACTTGGCGCATTCGTCGTCTATCAGCGCCTGCCAGGCGCCCTGGCGGTTCTTCAGCACGCGGAACATGGCGTCAATGACGCCCTCGACGACGTCGGTGCGCTCGGAAGCGCCAGATGCCACGACCTGCTCGTGCAACATACGCCACATGTCGGGGAGGGTCCTGGTGCGGAAATACCCCTCTGCGTTGGTGTCCAGCGAGTCCGGCGTCTTGTCGAGGAACGCCTTTTTGTCCGTCTCGAAGATCCGATCCATCCACTCCTCGACGGCCTTGATGATGATGTTCTGCCACTTGCGGACGAGCTCGGGCTCCCGGTCGTCGAGGACGTTCGGCACCAGGTCCGTCCGCTTCCAGCCCAGCTTCGACATCTTCTTGTAGTACTTCTCGCTCCAGTGGATGATGGCCAGCAGGTTGTCCGGGGGCAATTCGGGATCGTCAATGAGACCGATCAGGAAATCATGCATCATCTTGTGGTAGATGTTGGTATACGTGTTATATATCTTCCACTTCTTCGGCATCAGCGACTGCATGCCCTGCTGGACCGTATACAGATCGTTGAAGAACCACTTGAAGCTCTTCTCCAGAGTGTCCGGGTCGCCGAGGAATTCCTCCTTGGTCCTATCGAACTGCGACTGCGCGTAGAGCTCGATCGCCTTCAGAAACTTTTCCTTGTATCCCCTGACCGTCTTCGGACCGATGTTCATCGACTTAAACCGGCTTGCCAGGTCCTTGTGGTCCTTCTGCGCCTCCTGCAACGCGCGGACCTTCTCGTCGTTCTTCTCCTCGTTCATGATCACGACAGCCAGCCGGACGACCATGCTACGGTTATCCGACTGCACGAGGGGGATGAGATTCATGCAGGCCGTGCCCAGGTGGTCGTCGAACCAATCGATCACGGAATCCAAGCCCTGGAAGTAGTCCGCCAGGGTCGCCTCGTTGCTCGGATCCTTTGCCCTGCGTATCTGATCCATCGCCTCATCGCGGAAGTCTCTCAGCCGCGATATCAGCATGTGCGCCTTGAGCAGGTTGGGCTGGTTCTCGAGGTCCTCGTCGTCCTCCCGGAGAAGGTTCTCCACCTCCTTCAGGTCGTCGTTGAAGCTCTCCAGGCCCTTCTTCATCATCAGGACGGCCTCGAAATTGCGCTGCACGCGGGCAAGCTTGTCGATCTGCTTGAAATCGTCGACGGTCGTCTGGGACTCCGCGCACAGCTTGTCTATCCCCTGCAGTTCATCTCTGGTCTTCGAGACGTGTCGCTGTCCCTCTGTCAGGATGCTTATACTGCGCTGTACCGTCTCCAGCTGGTCCCTCAGGCCCTCCCGGAGCTGCGCGTCAACGGCGGCCTTCTTGCGCGTATACTCCGCCTTCAGGACGGGGATCTTGTCGAGGTCTTCCGGATAACGGAGCAGATCCTCGAGACGGGGCATGGCCACCGTCCCGTCTGCGTCTGCGTTTGGCGCCATACTTGTAGACGAACGGGCAGTCGTATCGGAGAGTTTGATCGAGTGCCGGCCCGGGAAAGTGAACCAGGATGATGCCGAATTTCTTGGAGCTGTATCTTCGTTTCCTGCACGAAGCTCTGATAGAGAATGATGACCAGATGATATCCCGACGTTGCTATCTTTACTCGTACAGTCCCTGTCAGAACAAAAAGACTCGATTGACCGTGTAAACGTGGACTCAGCGGGGGACGCTAATGCATCCTTCTGCGCAGTATCGGATCCTCCCGACTGAGGTCTCCTCGAATGTACGAACGAGTACGACGCAAGTCCAGCTAACTTCTCCCTCACCGTACGCGAGCGAGAGAGGGAGGGTTTCGGACGGAGAGGAGGCGGAGGGACACAGGCGTCAGGGACAGGAGGAGGAGGAGCCGCTATGGAAGTAGTATGTACCTCCCGAACAGGAGCTGTTTCAACGGATGCGCTGTCCCGACAGAGGCCCGGCTGCGCAGCACCGTGGACCCCCGGGCGGAGCGGGCGCTGGTTCGCAGAGGTGGTCGACTTGGCGCACTGGCGAGGAGTAGAAGACGTAGATCTCGAGGCCAGGCCGGGGGCCTGCAGCGAGCCCGCGCGGAGATGCTGCTCGATGGCCGCCGCGCGCTCGGCCACCGACGGCGCCCCCGGCCCGGGCCTCAGCGACGGCCGCCGCACCGGCGACCCACGTGACATCGCCGTCTGCTTTTCCGCGCGGCGCTTTTGACGACTGAGCAGATCAGATCGAGAGATGCTCGACGGCTTGCACGGCGGCCTGCGGACGGAGATCTAGCGCCGTTGGGACAGAGTCGAGACGACCGTCACAGTCCTCCAAGTCTCCTGGTGATTGTGGGTTCTTTCGAGTTCGAGCGATTTAGACCGTTATCTGCGAGAGCGCAGGAAGAGAAGAAGCACGAATTCAATTGAAGACCATTGAGACCGTTCGAACGAGCACACGAGTACCGCAACGACCGGATCGCTATATCAGTCCTTAGAGAAAGGACACGAGCGGTATCAGGACGCGTTGCGAGTCAGAAGTGAAGAGATCTCGAGAGCGGGGTACTTCACAGCCAGCTTGCTCTGAAGAAGACGGCGACAGCCACACACAGATACACAAAAAGCTCGACGTTAGCAACATCACCATAGAGCAACGGTGCATACGACAATAACACGAACGCGGAACCCTCCCACTTTACGTCCGGCGGCCTCCCCTCTACCTGATCCAACCTGCCTCTGACGGCCCGCCTCGAGCTCGACCTCACACACAAACAAACCTCCATCTCCATACCTATCTATCCATCTCAAACAACAACCAACACGAATAGACCAAGATGAGCTACTTCCGCATCACCCTTCTCCGCTCCGCCATCGGCCTGCCCGAGAAGACGCACGGCGTGCTCAAGGCCCTGGGTCTCAAGAAGCGCATGGCGACCGTCTTCCACCCCGTCACGCCCGACGTCGCGGGTCAGATCATGAAGGTCAAGGAGCTGGTCGACGTGCAGGAGGTCGACCGCCCCCTGACGAAGCAGGAGCTGCACCTCGAGCGCAAGCCCGACCCGGGGTACTACGTCGAGTGCACGTCGGGGACGGAGTGGAAGGAGAAGCGGAGGGTGTGAAGAGTGTCATACACACACATACACTCTTCTTGAAGTCTCTTGAGGACTCTTTCTTCCTCCTCATTTCAGCGCTTTTGCTCCTTTTTAAAATCTCTTGGTCATTGGGTGGTCTCTGTTGATAGATTGGTCTACATACTGTACCTTTAAAGGTACCATTGGGAAGTGGGTAGCTTTGCTTGCTCGCAGTGAATTAATCGGAGTGGAGACTGGGCGAGAAGGACAGAAACGGCTGCAATAGCGGATATCCACTACCTCTGAATAGTCATTGAAACCTCTATTTACAACAACCCCACTGGGCCAGAAGCATGACATCCTCCTGACTTCTGTCAACTAGCCTGTCTTTCTTCCAACTGGCTATGACCATGTACAATATTCCTATGAAATATAGCATGTTCTATGACTCATTGCCGTCTCTGTCTTGTCCATTGGCTGTACATATAAACTCCATCCGTCATGCATTACGACGAATAAATGATCGCAACCGTCAATGCAAAATGGAGCATCAATGTAGTAAAAATAGTATTTATTACGACACTAGGGATATAGTCTGAGCAAGCGCAGCTTTGCTCCTGCTGAATACAGGTTTCTGAACCTCCAAATCTTGCGCCTTGAACACCCTCTTCGAATCCCGAGTTCCTCATTTGTACACGTGGAACAGCGCGGCCATATACAGGTCCGACAAGACCATGGAAACTTGCTCCGCGTAATCTTTAAACAGACAGTTCTGCCGCAGCACATCTCTTCTACGTCTTGTAGAGCGTGTCCAGGAATCCCTCCACCAAGCGGTTGACGATGCTCTTGTCCGGTATGGTACCTGCCACACCGTACAGGGCAGACGTATCACCTCTCTTCTTGATATAGGACTTGCCTTGCCTCTTCTTCTCCTCGACCTCCTCTAGCTGCTTCTCCACAACTTCGATGAGGTCGGTGGTGAGTTTGTCGACCGCCGAAGCAGTCGGGATGGTGAAAGCAACATGGATCGCAGGAGGCGATTGCAGAGCATTGAGGTGCCAGCCCTTGGCGGACATCGCATCCGCAATGTCATAGGTGTCGATGGCATCGTTCTTGCTGGCAAAGGCAATGACACTGACAAGTGGCTTTCCAATGACTTGGAGATGCTGCGACAGGATTGGGTGTTCGCGGATCGAAACCTCGAATTTCTTGGCTGCTCCCATTATCTGGTGGCAGCTGTTGATGTAACCAGATTCTCCCATGCTCATTAGACTTGCCCAGCAACCAGCAATCAGGGCTCCCGGGCGCGATCCCGCCATAGACGGAGATCCATAAACGCCACCGGACCAGTCTGGGTAGATGAAGTATTGGTAGTTTCTGTAGGAGCGATTGCGGTATAGTAGAACGGAATTGCCCTTTGGTGCAAACCCATATTTGTGGGTGTCGACACTGATACTCGTCACACCGGGAAGACGGAAGTCAAATCCTCCCTCGTCTTCGTACGGAGAGGGGAAGCCGGCTTTCTTGAGGAAGGCAATCACGAAGGAGCCCAGACAGCAGTCGACGTGAAGGGGTATCTTGTAAGAAGTCGCAAGGCGGGAAAGAGCGGGAATGTCGTCAACAATGCCATGTGGAAAGTTGGGCGCAGATCCAACCAAAAGAACAGTGTTGCGGTTGATCAGACGGCGGACAGATGGAATATGAACCTTGTAATCCGGAGCGGGACATGGGACGCGATGGAGTTTGATCCCAAAGTAATTACAGGCCTTCATGAAAGCAGCGTGAGCCGTATCGGGGATGATCCTAAATACGTCAGTTTATGCTCAATGTTCCATCAGTTAGTCTCCTGACTTACATTTCTGGCTCAGTCACTCCGCGCTCGACGTACGCCTTCTGGCGTGCTGCCAGACATGCCATGAGGATCGATTCCGTACCACCACTGGTTGTCACACCAGCGCCGTCTGGAGGACCGTGGAACAGCGCAAGGACCTAATTGATAATCGTCAGATCAGACATTCATACCTCAAGACATCTCAAGGGACAGGAACACGAACCATAGCCACGATCTCAGACTCCATCTTCCGGACACCAGGAAAAACATCCGGGTGGATAGGATTCGCAACGCCAAACTGCCCAAAGGCCTCCGTCTGCAGCTTGAGCAGGTCCTGGCCGCCATGATACACGGCACCGCTGACCCTCCCATCCTCCCACATCGTGTGCTCCATGTTGGCGAGCTTATCGAGCTCTGCGCGCACCTGCTCTGCTGTCCATCCCTCCTTGGGAAGGGTTAAATACTTGGTTACGCCGGGCCCTTTCGGGACGAGCTTGGTTTCCAGGTCCGTAAGTGCCTTTGAAACTTGCTTGTCTATCTGACTGCGGACACCGGGCAGACGCAGGAAGACCGAGTAGACCCATAGCCGGATGAGAGCGTAGATGTTCCGGATGCTGCCTACAATACCGTAGCCGCGGAGGGAGTAGAAGACCTTGCGGGTGCAACGGAGAAGGAAGAGAATGAAAACGATGTTTCGTAGGCTATGGCTCACAGTCAGTATAACAGAGTCACCCCAATTATTATCCCTTATATTTTTCAATCGACGCTGCGTAAGGTGTGAACGCTGCTTTGTTACACTCACAGGTCCAGATTCAACGCTGCGAGGTGCGCGCCCGACACTGCCCTGCCATACCCGTTCAACCTGTTCTGCAGAGAGACCGGAAGGACCGGAGATGTCATGGCTGATCCAGACTATTGATAAAAAGATCGAATCTATAGGTGAACGGTCCCTAGGAGCGATTGGATGCTGGTCAGGAGCAGGAGAGGGTTGAAGATCGGAGTTCCAGACCAAGGGTCGCCATATGCCCAGTCACAAGCAGAAAGCGCCTCGGCTCATGCTTCCCCGCGAACGCGCGTGGTCGCTGCTCATGATGACGTTATGGCATGCACATCCAGTACAGTACAAGGGAGGAACGACCGTTGAAGTTCAGATTTATGATCAACTTGAATTCGCTTACAATGGAATTTCGCTGGATTCTCTAACAATTGAATTTTGCAGCACAGAACGGATGCTATCAGCCACTGTCAGATCATATCGATCCTTTGTAGAACCGCTGTCTACGAACAATAGCTTGCTATGTATGTACATCAGACATGCTCTCCAACATAACACCAGCCTCTTTTTTTCATCCGAGACAAATAAGAAAGCTTTTTGGGTCCCAAAAATTTCCCAGAATAAACTCATGAACAAGACAAAAAAATCGAATCTCCTGTTTTAGTGTAATTTGCCCGAGAATCACCGGCTTTAGACGTATCTTGTCAAACTGCTCTTTTGATTTTTTATTTCGTACCACGAAATTTAAGCAGCGACGCCGTTACCATTGAGCTCGGCTTGGATCTCCTTCTCCTTAGCGTCAAGCTTGGCCTTTTCCTCTTCAGTGAGGTCAAGCAGAGGGTTGTCCTCGCCCAGATGGATGTTACGGTAGTAGGCGCGGATGATACTGTCTGCATCATCGACCGCAATCGGACGAATGTCAGCCAGCGCCTTGATCTTGGCAGTGCACTCCTTGTACTGAGCATCAGTCATGTGAATGTTCAGCTGCTGAGCACGCGACTTGATCGCGTTCCAACCCGTCAGACGCGAAGCGAAGTGCACGTAGCGGGTCATGCCAAAGTCGGCCGGATTGATAATTTCGTAGGTGCTGGGGTTGTTGAGAATTGCCTTGGCGTGGATACCGGCCTTGTGAGTGAAGGCACAGAAACCGGTGATGTAGTTGTTGAAAGGGATGTTGACCTGGACCGCCTCGGCCACCAGGTCCTCGATCTCCTTGAGCTTCTCCAGCTTGTACTTGCTCTTGACGTAGTCAGGGTCGGCAACAATCATCCGAGCCATCAGACCACCGAGAGGAGTGATACCGTTGCGCTCGCCGATACCCAGGACGGAGGTGTCGACGTGAGTGGCACCAGCCTCCAGGGCGCAGTAGGCGTTGGCAATGGCACATCCAGTGTCGTTGTGAAAGTGGCACTCAATGTCACACTTGACGACTCCTCTCAGCACGCGAACCAGCTCGTACACCTGGCGGGGAGTGGCGCAGCCGACGGTATCGGCGATACCGACACGGTTAACGCCAACCTGGTCGACAGCAGAGTAGAGAGACAGAAGGTCAACCAGGTCAGACCGGAAGGAGTCCTCACTGGAGAATCTGACCTCGATGCCCTTGGACTTGACGAACTCGATGACTTCGATGGCGGTGTTCTTGATGTAGGTCATATCCTTGCCGTGAGAGTGCTCACGGAGGTAGGAGGAGGTGCCAATGACGATGTCACTAGACGGAATTAGCATGTCATACAGGGAGGGACAAGAGAGCAGTTCTGTGACACTTACACTCCATCGACACCAGTTTCGACGGCTATTCTGGCGTCATCCATGTGGCATCGGATGTGAGTAAGGATCTATGTACTTATCATTAGACCCGGGGTAACATTGATAATATCTACAGGAACCCACCTTGGCCCTAAGACCAAGCTTGCAGATGGCTTCGCAGTCCTTTCTCGACTGCTCCGAAGCACATGGGCTAGTGAGCTCGATCTACGCGGTACAATTCGTTAGTCTGAAGCTCATCAGGCTTTGCATTGCTTGCCCTGCCATGACTCACATAGTCGACACCAAACTCATCCAGGGCCTTGGCGATCTCGATCTTCTTCTGGGTATCAAAGAAAGCGTTGGCGAACTGCTCGCCCTCACGAAGGGTGCTCTCAATGATCTTGAAGCGCGAGACATTGCTCAGGAAGTCGGTGACACCAGCGTTGTGGCCGTACGGGTTACGGGTGGCAGGGCGAGGGTTCTGGCGGGTCCTGATAGCAGTGTAGCCCTCGTGCTTGGGAAGGTCTTTCGCATTGGTTAGTGGCTGCATGGACCGGACGTGATTTCACGAATTCCAGAAGCAGGAGAATGTACCGTCGAGATTGTCGCCATTTGTGTGCCCATTGGGCTGTCGGTCTGCACTGGGAGACATTGTGCGAGGAAGGTGGGGTGTGCGGCGTCTGGATCAAGAGAAGATGGGATAATGGAACTGGAAATGGGGGATTAAAACAGATGACAGAGAAGATGAAAGAAAGAAGCCCAGGCAGTGTCTGAGTTGATATTTCTGAAAGAGTCGTGGAGAGAGAAGTAAGAGTCAGCGAGCGCAGAAGGGGTGGGACTTTTAAGGCGGGAGATCTGGGAATGACTCGACGCCTCTACTCTGCGGCGAAAAACTGGGGGAAATTTTCACAGGCCGGCAGCCAAGAAGGGTGGGGATCACCATTCGGCCGACGCGCATTGTGTCTGTCCAGCCCAATTGCTCGTCATTGAGCGGCGCGCTCTTGCTGAATGTGCATTCCCTTGCATCCTACCGCGGAGAACCAGCACGATGGCTGGTTGGTTTTCTCTTCTTCTCGTGTTGTGTGTTTGCCTGCCCCTGTACTGCGTACGTGTGTAGGCCGTGATTGGCAAGTCTCGTTTGCGGCCCTGGCCGCCGTCCACCGACATCGGCTACGGACTGATGACGCCGTCGCACGGAACGGGTCTAGACATCACGGTTTTGCTAAGCAATGGGAGGCATCTAATCTAATTTTCTTTGATTCGGTAGGCTGCCCTAATTCTTGACATGTATCATTTGAGATCCCCTGCGGCTGCCATCTTATCTACCTGCCGCATCGCCGTCCGGGGTGCCGCCGTCCGCCGTCGAGACGTCACCGCCTTCCACCCCCGACGGCTCATCACCTTTTTCTGCTCTCTTGTTGGCCAGCCGCATCCGGATGCGTATCCGCTCGACTCGCACACGCGATACGGCGCCTGTTTCGGCAGTCAGAACGCGGCTGATGGCTGCTACAGCACATGTTTTAGTCCATGTCCATCTGCAGAATAAAATGACCCTCCAATGGCCTGCCCTTCTGTGGTTTCTACTCTACCTAACATGCACGGTCTAAGATCATCCAGCGGATGTCCTATCTCCAGGAGGAAATGTCTATCTGTGTATCCACGAACCATGTATGATACGAACCATAATTTCTATTGATGGGCACCACTGCGAATCTCTTTGTTGTACAGCACGACATCTGCGACTAGAAAGATCAACTGCAGCCCTCTTCTCCTAGCTGGTGGAGTCGGTATTTTGTTAACGAACGGATCAAAATTGCTCTTCAATTAATCGCTCCAGCTCTTCAGTTTCGATATTTCCTGCTTGAAGACTCGGCCACGGGTCCGCTCCATCTCATTGAACAAGTCCGTATCAACTCTCTCCACCGAACCGCCCTCTGGATAGTCAGTATATCTCTCAAAACCATCGAGCTCGCCCAGCCTGGGGGCGCCCTTCCTCTTACCACCGCCCAGGCGCCGGATCTTAGACTGTCGGATCCCATAGCCCCCATTTCTGGACCCCATGACGTTTCCCAGGCCGATTCTCCGATTCTTACGCATACCAAAGAAAAGACCGGCGACGACGAGGAGGACGACACCCAGGCTGACCGGCAAGCCGATGATGAGACCTAGCTTGTTGAAGGGCGTTGGAGGCGGAGGCTTGTAGTGCTCCACTGGCCTTGGGACCAGTTCGATAGTTGGGCCCTGCCTGGCGCTTGCTCGCTGGTCCGAGGCTGGATCGTTTTCGATGATGTACAGAGTCAGCTTGTTGCGAGATTTACCCTGCAACCAGTCCTTGTTCATCTTCAGAGGGATATATCCGTAGCTGTTCTCGGTTTTCTCGGACGTGTAAGCCGAGTCTCCCTCTGAGGTGTCCGAGTATCTCAGCTCGATTGTGATGGTAGCATTGATAGGATAGTAGTCGGCATTCCACGTCACGTAGTATGTCGAGTCCACAGTCACATTGGCACCATCCTTGGGCAAGCAAAACGGCGAAAACGGAAGTCCAAAATCTCTACAGACAGGAAATTCACCAGATGATGGAGGAGAGGTTGTGTTTGTAGCGGATGCCGTGCTGGCAGATGCCTTTTCAGTTGCTGTCTTTGAAGTTGCTGTTGCAGACAGCAAAGACACTATAATAGTCAGTCATCCGACCTTCTTGGGTTCAACCATGCAGAAAAAGGTAGCCTAAACCGCCGTGCATTGACAATTCAACAGAATCGTGACAGTTGACACCTACCAGCCTGCCGTTTGTCGAGAACGGCTCCAGTGGACACACCAATACTGCAGCTGAGAACAGCTGCAACAGCATATGCCACGATAAACAAGGCAGATGGATAGATGTTACCGGGCCGCATTTTTGGCGGTTCGGGATCTCAATTTGTAAATAATGACCAGACCCTGTGTGGTAAACAAAGAGCCTCAACAGCTCCGAAGTCGTGACCGTACGTTCTGTAATTGATCGAAAAGTAAATAGAGATCAAGCAGGAACCATGCACTGGACCAAGTGCTGAGACTAACTTCGAATACAGAGGAAACTAAAGGTGACAAAGATGAGGCACGACATTCAAGTGTCGCGCTGAAGCAGAATGGAGAACCGTGGAATTGAATGGAATAAGATGGGATAAGAAGGGAATACTGGAAGAGCACTGGCAGACGGAAGTTGACTTTCGAGGAAGCTGCACTCCATAGTATATCGGGGCCAGAGTCGTCCCAGATCCTGTACAGGAAGGTTCACCTCTTCAGAAGGGTGCGGGCGTCCATCTCGATAGCACATAGCAGGCTCAGACATGCCTCCAGTTCCTTCAAAATGTTCGATGGCAGAAAAGCTCTTGGAGTCGACTGTGTTCGAAGGCGTGACCCGCACCTTGGAGCTTCGCTGAACCTAGGACCTGCTATGGTAGACAGGGTACCATTTGTGCTTGCACCCTGCGCGGCTTTCTGAACATCCTTGAGGTACAATGGCGGCTTCAAGTTTCTGAAATTCCTCTTATTATTCAGCAATGGCACGCTTTAATTTAAGCACAGCTTCCAATGACAGGTACTAAGGGCCAGTCTCAAAGGACTTCATCTCCAGTCCTCAGGGCACGGGAGTTTATTGGTCAATTGCCAGAAAAGGTAACAGTCACTGAGCTCTTGTTATTGCCAAACCTCTGCTTCGCGCTGTCAGCAGTTTACCTTGCAGAAGTTATGCCTGCCGCTCTTGTTGCAGTTGTATAGGCATTGTCTTATGCACCAGTAACGTCTCTTAGGCCAGGAGAAGACGATCGCAATTGAAAATGTCTGAAGTACGCTCGGACCATTGCTCTATCGCTGGGGGGAAATTGACAGAAAGCTCAAATGGTCAGTATTTCTCGGCTTGAAAAACCCAGCCATAACGAAGTAAATGAATTGGCTTCTGCACCTTCTAATCGCCTTTCTTCAGCGCCCATGCACGCAAATCTCACCACTGAGGAAGTTTTATCCGCGAAATTACTGTACAGTACCTAGGTGGCAATTCTGAAACACGTGCGGCTGTCTTATCGCTGGAGCTAGATCAGATCGGGCTAAGCCCCACGGCGCCTGCGTTTCCCCGCTGCCGGGCTGCGACCAGCCCCTTTTGGCCCGACCGCAGAGTGCTTAGGTGTTCAGGTGTCAGCAAAGCATCGTGGTCGGTTTCAGCAGCAACTCGCGACCAGGTCTCTTGCTGCATATTCTTTAAGCTGTTTAATTCATCTTTCTTGTATTCCAATATTCGTTACGCCTTTGCGACGCTTTATAACCATATTTTTTTCTGCTTCATCCCACTGTCTTGAATACTACCGTCTTCCACGGTTCACTTTTCCGGTTCTCCTTCGATCGTCATCATCATGCGTCTCTCCCCGTTCGTCGCCCTTCTCCCAGCGCTTGCCGCGGCGCAGAACCAGATCCCTCTTGGAGAGCGGGTACAAGGCTGGTTCAACAAGGCCAAGTCATACATCCCCACAACCACCCCCGCTCCCGTCGAGGAGGCCGCTGAGAAGGTAGTGGAAAAGACTGTCACGCCTGTCAACATGAGTAACTGGCAGTCAATCCTCGAGCCCTCTTCAGAGGTTCAGGAGTGGCTCATCTTTGTCACTGGTGGAAACAAGACTTGCTTTGGTCGCTGCAACAAAGCGGAGAAGGCGTTCAATGTATGTCCATGCATGATGCATCCCTCGTGGCTTACACCTAGCTTGCTGACCTGCGTTGTAGGAATCCGTGCTTCTGTTTGCTGCCGATCGAACATCACCCAACCTTGGCTACTTGAACTGTGAGAAGGAACAGCTCCTCTGTTCCATTTGGTCGGCCGCTGCGCCCTCTGTTTGGCGCTTCCAAGTTCCCCAAGCGCAGGCTGAGGCACCTCGTCCCGCTACTCCTCTGCATATCGTCTACCTGAACAGCACCACCGTTACCCCGGAGACCGTCTACAAGATCCACTCCGAGAAGACATACGAGGAGGTCCCTCGCTACGAGGGCGCTTTCCACCCCACGGATGGCTGGCTTGCACAATACGGACTGAACGTGCCTCTGGGATATGTCATCTTCGCCTTCAGCATGATCCCCAGCTGGCTCATGATGATCGCCATCAGCATCTTCAGCAGGACTCTCGTGTAGGCGTTGTACAGCTCGGCTTTCTCCAATTTCCATGGCACTGACGCATGTCAACAGGACCCGACGACTTGGAAACCCAGGCGCGCAAGCTGCCCGTCAAGCTCAAGCTGGCGCTGGCAGAGCCAACTAAAGAACGAAGAATGATGATGTTTTGTCTCCAAAAAAAAGTACATGGATTATGGTTGTATATAATGAATAATATGTATCTAATAGGCGCTTGGCTTATGTGAGACGCGCATGAAGTGAATGTCTATCTAGACGCGGTTTTGGATATGCGCTTTATGCTTGCCTGCTTACCTGGGTAGATATTCTTACAATAGGAATCGCAGAAAGGAATTTCTTGCAGTGTTATTGACAATGGTAATAAAAAGTGGTAAGATATAAAATCCTTGTCTCAATAACCTGAGCGGTTGTAAATAGACATCGTAAATAAATGTGTGATCGGGTCAAGTCAACAACTGCGCGCGACCGCTGCAGAAAGCTCTCCGAAAGCAGAAACTCGAAACTCCGGCCGGCGAACCAGCTTAACAGCCCCTCCTCCAAGTTCAGAAGAAAGCCACCACAAACCCCCGCTCCCCGCGACACCTGAAGCGAAGCGAAAAAGCAAACCATGGCCGCGTCAGTCCCACTCGACCGCATCCCCCCGACGACAGCCTCCTACGTGATCGCGACCGCCATCCTCGCCGGCGTCACGGGCTTCTTCATCGGGCAGGGCGCCGCGCTGGGCCTGTTTTCGTTCTCCGGCAAATCGAAAAGACCGCGAAAGAGCTGGCCGAACAGCTATGATGTGAAGATTCATAAAGGGTCCTCGGACGAAGAAGATGAAGAGGGAAATGAAGAAGAGGAGGCGAGCGAGGAAGAAGAGGATGGGGGGGAACTGGCGACCTTTGAGGGCAACACGGACGAGGTGAAGCTCGTGCTTGTGGTCAGGACGGATCTGGGGATGACGAAGGGTACGCTCTTTCTTTTTCCTTTCTCCCTCGATTAACTTCAACTATCTTTATATTGTTGCCAATTATTGATCTCTTTCACTTTTATTTTCTACGTCTTTATATCATTCTCTCCACACTAACAGTCACTCTTCGTGAAACCCGAACGACAGGCAAAATCGCCGCACAATGCTCCCACGCCACCCTCGCCTGCTACAAATACTACCTGTCCAAGGCCCCCAACTCGCCCATCCTCCGCCGCTGGGAGCGCGGCGGCCAGGCCAAGATCGCGCTGCAGGTCAAGACCGAGGAGGAGATGCTGCTGCTGCAGGCGCAGGCGCTGTCCCTGGGGCTCTGCGCCCGCGTCATCCAGGACGCCGGGCGCACGCAGATCGCGAGCGGGAGCCGGACGGTGCTGGGGATCTTGGGGCCGAAGAGCGTGGTGGATAGTGTGACGGGGCATTTAAAGTTGCTTTGAGCGTTGTTATTATTATGAATTTACGATGATGGTTCGTTAGGGAGGGTTTGGTTCTGGTGACAAAAGGCAAGCGCTTTCTTTGAGTTTATACAGTACATAGGTAGGAGGGGTGCTGTACCTACGAAATCGAGGCTGGATCCTCTTTTGTGGGAAATTTTTTTCTGGCATTGATGCTTTAATTTCATTTGAAACTACCTACAACGGTCGTACCAAGTGTTTTTCCTCGCTTCATACACGCAGATAGGCCGCAAACAAATTTCTACAAGAAAAAATGTAGGAAAAACGAAATGTTGGCCACCCATGGTTTTTCCCTAACCTCACCAGCCAACGGCCAATCGGTAAAGGGACTGGGAATATGACGCCGCCAGCTGACAGGATGATCCAGTCGAGCTCACCAACCCTCCTCCCGAGGAAGAGGGAAGGGAGCTCAAGACCAGAGAGCACCCAGCGCTGACAATTGCTCTGAGATCTGTCGACCGGATTGACACCATATAAAGTTTGCTTGTGATGGATCCATAGGTGTCGAACGATCCAGCAATCAACCGAAGCACAGCTGCACCTAACGCCCTCCTTGCGGAGGGGGACACAGCCGGAACGGGATCGCTGGACACAGATCTGTGGTTTTGTTGTGAAGAAGAAAAGAAAAAGAAGAGAGCGAGAGCGCTGGAGTTGCGATTTTTTATGTGTACGCTAGCGCCGACTGGGGCTCGCCAAGAAACGATGGCACTAAACCTAATTCGGAACGGGTCGGAGAAACTTTGATGAGGCCTAGCCCTGCAGACTGGGGACCGACCTCAGAGATACAACGGTACCGGGCGAGGCTCCAACGACATATATCAAGGACATTCTGTCCACCACCCCTTCCCCAACCCACCCCCTTCCCTTCCCATCTCCTTTTCAGTCAGCGTCCTGGTTCTCCCATCGCCAACCATGGCGGACGCTCTCTCCATCGAGCAGAACAACAAGATCCGCGCGGCCCTCGGCCTCAAGCCGCTTCCAGTCCCGGGGGCCGACAACGCCGCCGCCACGCGCGACAAGAAGGACTCAGGCTCGTCATCCGAAGAAGAAGAGGGGGACGGCATCATCCCCACCAAGGCCGATGCCATCAGGGCCAACGAGAACTGGAAGAAACTGCAGGAAGAGGTCGAGGCGAAGCGGAGGCGCGAGGAGAAGCGCGAGGCGATCAAGCGGGCGCGCGACGCCGCGCGGCGCAACATGCGGCTGGAGGGCAAGTCGCTCGGCGAGATGGAGGGCGCGGACATGGACACCAAGACGTGGCTGGCGCAGCACAAGAAGCTGCAGAAGAAGGTCGAGAAGGAGCGCGCCCGCCGGCTGGCCGAGGAGCTGGCCGAGCGCGACCGCGTCGTCGAGTACACGTCGGCGGACCTGGCGGGCATCAAGGTCGCGCACGACATCGCCGACTTTGAGGGCACTGAGGAGCAGATCCTCACGCTGAAGGATGCGACCATCGACGAGCTCGAGGCTGAGGGCGAGGAGCTGGAGAACATCGAGCTCCGAGAGAAGGAGAAGCTGCAGGAGCGGCTGGAGCTGAAGAAGCGGAAGACGCCGTACGATCCCACGGCAGAAGACAGCAGTGGGACCATTCTGGGCCAGTACGACGAGGTGATCGAGGGCAAGAAGAGGAAGCGCTTCACCCTGAACGCGCAGGGCTCCGCCGCCGCTGCCGCTGAAGAGGAACGAGAGGCCAAGAGACAGGACATCTCATCCAAGATCCAGAAGCAGCTGGTCAGCCTGGATATCACGCCGGAGGCGCCTGTCTCGGACTACATGGACGCGAGCGAGGTCAAGATCAAGAAGCCGAAGAAGAAGAAGGCCAAATCCACCAGGCAGAAGTCCGTCGATGAGGACGACATCTTCCCGACTACTGTCGAATCTACAGAGACACCCAATGGCGACTCGATGGACGTTGAGCAGCCCTCTGAGTCCAACGGGGAAGCCAAACCCGCCCCCCAGAAGAAGCACGAGGACATGTCCTTCGTCGACGACGAGGATCTACAGGCGTCACTGGCAATGCAGAGACGGGCCGCTTTCAAGAAGCGGAAGAAGGTCCGCCCCGAGGACATCGCCCGGCAACTACGGGAAGAGGGGTCACAGACCCCGATGGAGGTGGAAAACGGCGGGGATGCCGAGGAGGAGCCCGGTCTGGTCATTGACGAGACGTCAGCGTTCGTCTCCAATCTGCAGAAGCCCACGCTGCCGGAGCGGAAAGAGAGGCCGTCCGCTCCGCCGGCCGAGGAGGCGGCCGCCAAGCGCGAGGAGTCCCCGGACGAGGACGTCGACATGGAGCGGTCGTACAACGCGGTCGAGGACGAGGAGGAGCTCCAGGAGCGCGCCAAGCAGGAGGAGCTGGCGGCGCCGCCGGACATCAGCACCACGGGGCTGGAGGAGGAGAAGACGCTGGACCAGGGGCTGGGGGCGACGCTGGCGATGCTGCGGCAGCGCGGGCTGGTGCAGCCGAGCGACGCGGCGGAGAAGGTGGCGCTGTTCCGCGACCGGCAGCGCTTCCTGCAGGAGAAGTACCGGCGCGAGGCCGAGGCGGAGCGGCGGGCGCGGCAGCAGCGCGAGCGCGACCGGGCATCGGGCAAGCTGGACCGCATGTCGGCGCGCGACCGCGAGGAGTACGCGCGGTGGGAGAACCGGCAGCGCGACGTGCAGGAGTCGCGGCAGATGGCGGACATCTTCAACCGCGAGTACAAGCCGGACGTGCAGCTCAAGTACGTGGACGAGTTCGGGCGGCACATGACGCCCAAGGAGGCCTTCAAGCACCTGAGCCACCAGTTCCACGGCAAGGGTCCCGGCAACATGAAGACGGAGAAGCGGCTCAAGAAGATCGAGGAGGAGAAGAAGCGCGAGGCGATGAGCGCGCTGGACAGCAGCCAGAACACGGGCATGAACCACGCCATGGGCGCGGCGGCGCGGCGCAGCCGGCAGGCGGGCGTGCGGCTGGCATGATGTCTGTTTTTTTTTCTTTTGTTTTATGTTTTTTCCTTTTTACATATGCATGGATGGGCGCATTTCTGGAAGGACCTGTACATAGTATACGGAGTAATCGATGCATGTTTTCGGGAGATCTGAACTCGTAGATCAGGTACTTCTGTCTCCAGAAACAACCGGAGCAACTCCGCCCCGACGCTGCCTCAGGCTTCTCCAGCTTCCCCGAGTGAGGGGCACGTGGGGCGCGCGGGATCGGGCGACGGAGGGCGAGACCGGAGCGCTTTTCCTCTGTTTCTGCACAGCACATCCTTTTTGTGCTCTACGGTGGCTGTCCGCTTTTTCTGTAGATCAATTCTCTGTATTTCAGTAATCATCAACAGTAGCAGCAGGAGTGTAGCACCGTAGTTATTACGAGGCAAGAAAGATAGAGGGGCTCTCCGCAAGATCACTGTGCGGAGCCGACGGCGTTTTCCCCCGGACCTTGCTCTGTGCGCTCACCGCGAGGCCCGCGATCGACTCACCACGGCAGCCTCTGCTCCTGGTCGCCCTGCTCTGATCTTCTCCTGCGCCTGGTCCTCGTCTCTTCTCCTTGAACACCTCTCCAGTCCTCCCGTCGTCACCTGTGTCGCTCCCACCTCTGCATCGTCCGCCATGCTGTCCACCCTTCGAGCTGCCCGCCAGGCTGTCCCGCGTGAGTCAGGCCTCCGCGCCCTGATCGCGGGCATCAGGCCTGCGTCCACCTGGGCCAATGTCCCCCAGGGTCCTCCGGTGAGCGCGATTCAATCGGGATGAGCTTGCGACACTGCCATTGCTGACCAGAAGCACGGATAGGACGCCATCCTGGGCATCACCGAGGCCTTCAAGGCTGACCCCTTCAAGGAGAAGATCAACCTGGGCGTGGGAGCCTACCGTGAGCATTTCCCCGCACTGTCTGCTGATTGTTCGCTTTCTGTGGCTCGTTCCCATACTGATGATCCATGCGACAGGTGACGACCAGGGCAAGCCATACGTCCTGCCTTCTGTCCGTGCTGCAGAGGAGAAGATCGTCGCCTCGCGCCTCGACAAGGAGTACGCCGGCATCACCGGTATCCCCTCCTTCACCAAGGCGGCCGCCGAGCTGGCCTACGGCGCCGACTCCCCCGCCATCAAGGAGGACCGCCTCGCCATCACCCAGTCCATCTCCGGCACCGGCGCCCTGCGCATCGGCGGCGCGTTCCTCGCGCGCTTCTACCCCCACGCGAAGAAGATCTACATCCCCACCCCCAGCTGGGCGAACCACAAGGCCGTCTTCACCGACTCCGGCCTCGAGGTCGTGCAGTACCGCTACTACAACAAGGACACCATCGGCCTCGACTTCGACGGCCTGATCGAGGACCTCAGGGCCGCCCCGAACAGGAGCATCATCCTGCTGCACGCCTGCGCGCACAACCCGACCGGTGTCGACCCGACCGAGGCGCAATGGCGCCAGATCAGCGACGTCATCAAGGAGAAGGAGCATTTCGCCTTCTTCGACATGGCCTACCAGGGCTTCGCCAGCGGCGACGCGGACCGCGATGCGTTCGCGCCGCGGCACTTTGTCAAGGAGGGCCACAACATCGCCCTCTGCCAGAGCTTCGCCAAGAACATGGTCAGTAGCCCTCTCGTCCAGAGGAAGTGGAAAAAGAAAGAGAGTGAGTACATGCTGACTGAGGCAGGGCCTGTACGGCGAGCGTGTCGGCGCCTTCTCCCTCGTCTGCGAGAACGCGGAGGAGAAGAAGCGCGTGGAGTCGCAGATCAAGATCCTCGTCCGTCCGCTCTACTCCAACCCTCCCGTCCACGGCGCGCGCATCGCGTCCACCATCCTGAACGACCCGCAGCTGTACAAGCAGTGGCTGGGCGAGGTCAAGGGCATGGCGGACCGCATCATCGAGATGCGTGCCCTGCTGAAGAAGAACCTGGAGGAGCTGGGCAGCAAGCATGACTGGTCCCACATCACCAGCCAGGTGAGATGTCTCGGTGTAACCTCGATGTTGTAATCCCGTAGCAGTCGCTGATACCTTCGGACAGATCGGAATGTTCGCGTACACCGGCCTAAAACCGGAGCAGATGGAGACCCTGGCGAAGGAGGTGAGTTTTTTTTTTCCCCCATCCTGTACCAGCTCATTTTAAGTTATATATAACTGACGCCTGATCAGCACTCCGTCTACGCCACCAAGGACGGCCGTATCTCCGTCGCCGGCATCACCTCTGGCAACGTCAGGAGACTCGCCGAGGCCATCTACAAGGTGACCGGTTAGATGAAAACTTTTCATAACGAGCATGACGGAAAAAAAAATTCTTGGGATGAGTTATGTTGGTTGACGATCGATCGATCCGATGATTCATTCCCCCGCTACCCGCCCCTCTGTACCCCGTTTGTACTGATATCCCAGCGTTCCTGCTATGCTACACTTCTCTTATCCTGGCGCGTCTTGCCTGATTTTACTTTGCTTTGTCACTTCCTGGTCTGCTGCTGTCTGTCTGGAGGACTTCTGTACTACTTAGAATGGAAATTTGGTGTTTCCAGACGGCTGCTGCTCTCACTAGAACTAGAGAGCTATAGACAACGAACGAAATTCCACATCACATACATGGTCGTCGAGGCAAGGGCAGGGCAGGGCAGAGTTGACGTCGACAGTTAAAAGCCACCTAGTTAGGTACCTACTTCTTTGATGACGAGGAAACGAATCGAATCGAATGAGATGTGATGGCTTTTTTTTTTGCAACTCCCGCCGCGACTGCAGCTTGTCGCGCCGTTCAGCCACTGCTTAAGACTAAGTAAGCACCGGTCTGTCCTGTCCTATATCATATACTTTGAATACAGTACATCATATGTATAGTCTAAGTCGAGAAGAAAGAGTCAACTAAGGTTCAATTCGATTTCGATCTCGGGGGGTTCCATGCGGACCTAACCAGAAACAATAAAGGATCCCTTCCTTGATTTTGATATCGGATGATTCAATCAGCCCGAGGGCATCTAGGATCTGCATGCATTGAATTGAATGTGATTCCTTCCTTGAAGCTCATCAAAGCTCTTCCCACAAAATCCTAGGTAGGATATTACTTTTTTTTCTTCCAGTTCATGCACTTGGTTGAGTAAGCCTGTGCGTGAGAGGAGGAGCTCAGCTGAGACCCAGTTGCTGTCACAGCCGGTAAGTATCCAACTGCGCATGTCAGACAGAGTGTCTGTTTGGAGTTGTTGTCTTGATGAGGAAATCAATATTGTTACCATGAAAGAAAACCTGTCAGACAGACAGACCAGGTCACCCATGCTGGAATGCTTCTGCTGTAACTGTGCTGATTGCAGCTTTTTTTTTGGGGACATCTCTTGATGGCACTGTCCTCTTCCGTTACATGTCTTTTGTTTATCTAGATTCTTGAGCAGTTGCCTCTCTTCTATGAGAATCTTGAGAGATCAGTGATTGCTTCGAACTGCAGTTTCTGCATTTCCAGTAATAGGATGTTGGAATTCCCGCTGCTGCTGAATGAGCAGCGAAGCGCTTATGGAGGACTCCTCTTACCGTTGGGAGAAATCTAGGCGGCATACGAGCAATCGGGGGTCGCCCACAGTCGAGAACAAGATTATGCATATAACTGCACTTATAGCTTGTAAGTACTGTACCTAATAATATCTGGATGACCAAGAACAGAGATATTGCATACTTCATCACAATAGTACCTTGAAGAGCAGAGACCAACTGCATGCGTGAACTGTTGAATCAGGCTCTCTATCTATCCTGAGAACATTATATTCTTTTTTTTTGACAAGACAAAAGCATTCTGTCAGCTCTTTGGAGGATCTTGTTGTTGAGGTTATTTATTCTTTCTTTCTTTCTCTCTTTCTTGCCCCTTTTTTTATTATTTTATTTTGAACCTTTTTTTTTCCTTACCCCCCCCCTTTATCTACCTCTAGTAGAGGCTTTATTGATGATAATCGATCGATCAATTATCAACAGGTTCCTTTCCTTATTCATTCTTCTCAACGTTTAATTGGCGACAAATTATTATCACTGATTGGTGAAACCCCCCGGCGCCGGCGCAAACGGAACAGCTGAACTTCTGCCTGATTCTGGATAAATATAAGTGAAATAGCGGACGACGCAATGCATGTATGCCAGAGGTCAAGGGTCCAGGGCCCAGGCTCTATAGATAGATAGATAGATTACCATAGATACCTATGTAGGCAGATACCTACCTAGGTAGAGACTTAGGGAACAAGCGGCATGGGGCTGTAGTGTATGGGTCGAAAAAAAAAGAAAAAAAGAAAAAAAGAAAAAAAGAAAAAAAGAAAAAAAGAGAAAAAGAAAAAAGAAAAAAAAGAAAAAAAAGAAAAAAAAGAAAAAAAAAAAGCTTAAATTGCGGGGAAAATAGGAAGGGAGGGCTCTCACTGTGTCTTGTGTCCTGTTTGGGTTTGTAGTCAGCAGGTAAGTGGTGTGGTGGTTTGTGACTGATTTTTGACAAATAATGACAAATCTGTGTACTATATGTATGTGCAGTACATACAGTACATGACATGGGGCATGGAAGGGAGGTAGTACGCAGTATAGTTACAGTACAGTAGCATCTTGGGAGTAGTTTAGGTAGTGGTAGTTGTTTGTTTTGTCATGCTCCAGCAGTAGTGATCAAGGGAGGGCTACACGACGGCGTACTGTGTAGACAGTACAAGGATAACGGGTGAATTTTCCCCGTATCGAGATGGATTCCTTGTCATCGACGGCATGGAACAGATGATTGAGAAGTTCAAGGCCTGCCTGCTACGGAGCACAGAGTATGCATGAAATCCGCAAAGCTTCTCAGCTCAACTGCACGTTCAATCATGTACCCAGTGCAGTGACTTTAGATGTTAAACCTACGAACCTACGGTGCTATCTACATCTTGATATGCGAACGTGCAGACGGATAGTTTACCCGTTACTCTGCCTCGTGTTGGTACTGGTAGTCAGGTAGGGTCTTCAGAAGTTCAGATTTGGGTAACGGCTCCACCGTTCTTGGTACCCGAGATTCGATTATCAAATCACGGACACGCGCGTGCGGAGCGACTTTCCCGAATCAAGAAAGCAAAATACGGCAAGGGTAACCTATCAGGCTATATCAGCACGACAAATCGGACGGATCGAGTCAGACGTCCCATCCGGGAGGGCTGCTTCTGAATCAGTAGTAAAGTGAACGTGAACAGCCTCAGCGGGTGTTCCCGAGAGCCTCACGGATCACACACTCCGCGTACATACGGCGCGACGATGTGCGGCGAGCAGGAGAGGGGCTGCCGGGGAGGCTCAAGCGGGCGAATCAGCGTGCAGCGGCCGGGACGAAAATCGGAGGTTCCAGGCCATGCAGGCTGATGTCATGGGGGCGCGCCGCCGAGAGGCTAGGGAGCGTGGGTGGCGGCGTGGCGCGCATTGCCGGCGCGCGATTGGCTCCCACGCCGCCCACGGGGGGCATGCGCGGTGAATCCCCCTTGGTCGGATCGCGCGACGGAGGGGCAGGAACTGCCGTTTCGAGCAGCGCTGGCGCCGGTGCGGCCCTGGGACCGTGGGAACGTGACGTACGGCGCCCGACAAGGGCCCCGCTCTGCGCCTCTGACGCACCTGCGCTTCTCCGCCGGTTCTGGAAGTGGATGGGCTATGACGCCGCGGCCAGCCTTCCATGCCTTTTCACAGCTAACTCGTCCTCCAACCCAGCGCCAAAATGCGAAAATCAGCCGGAAAGAGCCTTGCCGAGCTTTCTCCCTTCCTCCAGGTCGCGAGGGCTGGCACGCGAGAGGTATCCGTAACAGGGGGACAGACGCCATTCATGGCCGGTGTTTGTTCCGCAGAACCAGCTGCTCTCCGGGGGGGGGGGGCCGGGGGGCCGGGCAGGTCTCGCAGTCTTTCCCGTCTCATTGCTGGTCCGGAGGATCTCGTGCGAAGGAAGTCTTTTTTTGGGCTCGAGGACACCCAGGCAGGATGCCTTTTTAAGTACTGACCGAAGGATGACGGCCCCGTCTCGAGCTCCAACGTCATCGCTCAGTGGACTGTGTGGCCCCCGTGTCCTGGACGGTTCCGCGGCGGGCGACGGCATCCGCCTCGACGTCACAGCCCGCAGGACAAGCTCTCATAGGCGGGCTGCAGGGCTAGAGGCCGACCACTGCAGACTCCAGAGCCCGGGTGCGGGCTCCTTCTGCCATCGTCTGTTGCGACTCGCGAGCTCTCCCAGCCAGGCCACACAAATTGCGCCGGGGAAACCCATAAAACAACCACAGCAGCTCCTCCCATAGCTTCATTTGCGCTCTCCCAAATCCAAGGAGACCCAATGGCGGAGCTTGAGTGTGCCGGATCTGCAGTGTGTGCAGTGTCCACCATCCAGCGACGCTTCTGACTAGCAGTACATGGAGTAGTCTTACTCCATAGTACTCCGTAGCAAGACGAGTCCTCTGTCCTCACTGCTCAGTCCATGCCCCTTCCCCACGCAGCTGGATGTGATCGTCGACCGCACTGGTCCGCCGTGATCCATCCTTCGCGGGCCAGGCAAAGTCGGAGTGCTGGCGATCAATCAGTTACATCGAGCCCTCTAGCATCGCGCATCCTTACCGTGCTAGTCCGCTCGACCCCCTCCGAATCCGCAACGCTGAGTCCTCTGGTTTGTTGAGAGCCTGGAGCTGATGAGATGTCCAGAGTGGTCTTGGGGCTGCTGCATCCCACACATCGTATCCCAAGACTCTAGACCTGATAGACCAAGGTAGACTGCCGAAAATTCCGTTTGTACACGGGCTAGACATTGTTATTATTATTCCTCCTTCTTCGAGGAGCAGGCTGAGCGGTGTATGTTTGCGTTCCACCCCTGCGGGCTTGCCATCCATCAGTCGAGAGCATCGGTGAAGGACATGTATCCAGACTCCACGAGGGTTGGCATACTAACCGTAAGGGGACCGATTGAGGCTGGAGATGGGAAGGGTCGGACAAGAAGGGACGCGGTGATCTAGCTCTAGACCCTTTCAACCTGTCACGCTTGTCTTGTCCGTATCGATAGATCTCCCAGGTACCTGGTAACCCGGGTGCTGCAGTCACGATGATGAGTTAAAGTAGTACGCCGTAGTACAGACTCGGTATGAACTCTCCACGGCGGTTTGGTTCGCAGGAGCAGCAGCCAAAGAGCCCGCAAAGTGACGCTAGACAGCCCGAGTCGGGTCTCCCAGGCGGGAGGACCAACCCAGCGCCAGCCGTCAGCCTGTCCTCCCATCCCCCGTCCGCGATCACCACCTGCACTTCCCCACTACCGTGACTACCTCCGGTCGTTATCCACTTGGTTTGGCACTCAATTATCAAATCACAAAAGCTACACGAGAGAAAAAAAAAATAGAAAGGAGGAAAAGAGAGAAAAGGCCCTTCCGCCTCTTCCAGACGGGCATGTTGGCTTTCCTCGCGTCGTTCTCCCGGTGCGTTCTGCGGCCGTTATAGCACCTCTCCCACCTGCAGCGCCAAAATCCACCGGCTGCCTCCGCCGCGCCGACGCTCCATCGCCGGGAGGCGCGCAGGCGACAGCCACCCCCGTCCTCTGCTCGGTTGGTCCCCGTCCTGCTAGCTGGTAATTTATCCACACCTCCGTGCAAAGACCGCCTATCCGCTCTCGATAAGGAACTAAAAGGGTCTAAGGTGGCTTACCGGTCGTTTTTACCCCTCCTCCCCTTTACCCAACGCCCCTCTCTGGCCACCTTGGGATTCCAGATACACCAGGTCGTCTCTTGGACTCGTCCCAGCTGCTCGTCCCATTGTCCCAGAGCGGTCAATCTCCTGTATGCCTTCTTCCCCCTTTGCCTGTTTCCTCTGCCAGCTTTTCCTCCGGCCGTCGACTGTCCCCATACTTCTCCTGATAAAGAAAGGTTTCGAGCGTCGGCTTACCAACTGTCGCGCAGAGCGGTTCGCTTCCGTCCAATCCTCTCGCGACCGGAGCAGGGATCCCAGACGCCCAGAGTATACACCTCTTGAAACAAGCAACGAACACCTCAGGTAAAATCGCCCACTCCCTATTATTATTTATTCTTGCTCGGAAACAACATGCGTTGCGACCGGACGCTATGGCCAAGCCCTCTCCTTTCGGGGCTTAAGGTGTACTGTCCCGTGTAAATGCCCTGGAAGCCGAAGGCAGTTCGGTATCAGACGAATTACAACACCAACCGCGTCGCGTCGCGGCAACTCCCTTCCAGATGCGTCCAACGATGTTATCATATCGGTCTGGGAATCATGCTGACTGGTCGACAAGGCAAAAGGCCGTTCAACGTATTGCAATTCAGTACATCGTGCCCATCTTGCATTGGATCGCGTCGAGACCAACCAGGCTCACCTGCTTGTCCGGGTCTTCCCATACTGGATAGAGACATCGCCACAGCCGACACCCGGACCCCTTTTGCATGTCAAACGTCCCTCCTCCTTGTTGACCTCGTATTATATATTCTCCGCCATAACGCCTCACCTTGACGTGTCGCAAAACGGACCATTCTAGCCAGCTTGGCAGCGCCTAAACCCGGGATATCTTCATTGTCATAACACATTAATCATGGCTCCCAGCCTGAAGGTTTGTAGAAGACCCAGTATGTTTCCATATAGTTCAGGCTCGTGATCAAGAAGCTGACCTTTTGCTTTTCGTATCTGCTTAGGGCGTGGACGGCACCCCCGATCTCGCAGACTATGGCGACATCATCGACCCAGCGACCTTTGAGCAGATTCTAGAGATGGACGACGACAAGGACAGGGAGTTCAGCAAGGGCATTGTATACGGATTCTTCGATCAGGCTGAGAGTACCTTTGTTAAAATGGAGAAAGCTTTGTTAGTACCCCTTCCCTGCCGCTTCCATAAACGCGCAGGCCTTGTGTGCTTGCATGCGCCTATTACCCCAGACTCAAGACATCCTATCAAATGGGGAGCGTCTTTCGATCTGGGATGCTCGCTCGAACATCTATGGTCCACTCCAAAAACATTCAACCATAACCGACGCGCTAACGATAATTCCTTTGCAGATCCGCTGAAAACCTCAGCGAGCTTTCCCAACTCGGTCACTTCCTCAAGGGTTCGTCAGCGACCCTCGGACTTACCAAGGTCAAAGATGCCTGTGAGAAGATACAACACTTTGGTGCCCGCAAGGACGAGACCGGCACCGTCGAAGAACCAGACGAGGCCACCGCCCTGGCGAACATCAAGCAGACCCTGAATGAGGTCAAGGAAGACTACAACGAAGTAGCCACCATCCTAAGGAGATTCTACGGCGAGAAGACTTCATAAAAACAAACCCGTCCATGTTGCCGGCAAGGGGACGGAAATGAGAAAGAAAGGGTAATTGCATGAATACCATGGTTTGAGTGTTGTGCTGTGCTCAACTCTCATCAACCATCAAAGATTGTACTTCCTCTCTTCTTTTTATGATTGATTGATTGACAAGGACAGACCTGAGTACCGCGAGGTGCCATTTTCCTTTTTTTTTCTTTTCTTGGATCTATATTGCAACGTTTTCTTCTCGCACAGTCATGATGGTAATGTGTGAAATCAAGGAAGAGAGAAATAGATGGTACCTATCGATTCAGCAAGGGGTTCTTTCGCTCTTCCTCTGCTCTATCGCCTGTTACTTACCTACTTATTTCAACTTCCAAGGGTCAATTAATGATTAAGGATCAAGGATGCATGCATGCATGGGTTGTCTATATCCAAAATTTTGCTTCTTAATTATTATTTATTTTTCAATTATTCATTATGAGGACTCATGCATGCATATACGTACTTGCCGCCATCGATCGCCATTCCTCTTTGTCTAATTTACCTACTTACTCTTAACTTGCTTCCAAATGTGGTCTGATCTGATCAGTGTGGGGTGTGAAGCGGGGTGGGGGGGTTGGTGTGCCGTGTTCAATTTGAAAGCACAAGTGGACTTAATTGACCATTATTGTGAATTTTGCAAAGCGCCAATTAATCTTAATTTGAAGTTCAGTATTGTCTCTTCTCTCTCGATTCCTTCTCTCGCTGGGCTTGTATGTACTGCACTGGACAGTGATCTTAAAAAAAAAAAACTCATCTACTTACCTACCTACCTCCCACCTAATCTTTCCGGGTTTATCTCTTTTTCCTTCGTTTCCCTTTCCCCACCCCACCTTGCTCTTTCCCTCTTTCTACCTTCTGCCGTCTCTTCTCACTCTGTTTCTTGGCGCGCGCGCGCACACACAAAGTCAAATGTATAATCTCTCTTTGCATCTTGCAAAGTACTGTACCATACCAAGAACACAGTAAAATATTCTCTTCGGTTTGTTGCTTAACATTAATTTATTTATTTATTTATTGCTAAGCGGAAGGAAGATAAGGAAGGGAAGAAACAGCTCAACTGGACTGAGCTGAGCTGACCTAAGCTGAATGGTCTGGTTATTGGAGGCTGTTGTTCCTATATCAGCTTGCAGGTTGTCTTGTCTTAGTTGTTCACTTATCCACCTCCTCTGCTTGCTTGGTTTGTGAGTTGTGTTATTGATGTACTGTACATGTATGTACATGTATATGAGATTGAGAAGGAAGGAAAGATTAGGATACTCTACTTACTTCAGTCCTTTCAACAAGGAGTAACTATTCACATGAGGACAACTGAGTCGACCAATTGGTCTATGGTTGAGGATGGCTCAAAACCGATATTCACAGCCTGTGTACAGGTTTATTTCTCTTTCATTCTCTGTGTCCTCTTCCAATGGGTCTCTTCACTAGTAACGCTTCACATACTTAGATAGCATGTCAATTGTTGGTTAGACACTGAGTAAGAAAAGAACTCCTAATGAATTCTAGTACTAATATGCTATACACAGTTCTGCTAGGATCACTCTTGCCAATAGTATGGATCTGTACAGTGGCTCCTACCCTTTCAGGCATTCATTGTCAGCAGGAATGAACCATAGCATAACCCCCCTCTTCCGTCCATCCATCATTTCTCTACCCACCTATCTCCTCTGTCTACTATAGAATCCCTACTAATGAACACGACGCGAACCGATCTACTTTGTCCATTGACTTTCCAGACCTAGTCTAAGTTCTTCAGCAGTAGCTACCGAAGTAGGTACCTAGCCGATGACGGGGACTCGCAGCCATCTAGATCGATAAAGCAGGCAGGAAATAAGGTGTGGAAGAGGTGGCGTCCTGGCCTTATAGCCATATGCAGACTGAACGGTTATCCCCTCATATCCTATATTCTATTCTGCACACAGCTACCCTACCTAATTATCGAGCCTCAAGTTTATTTACTTGTGGTCTCGTCACCTTCCAAACCAGACCGATCTATCGTCTGGGAGCAAAGTTTATCGGCATTAGGCTCCAAGGGAGACAATGACAAGGTGGATTGCCGAGGAGAGCAGGACAAGGAGAGACAATAGTCTGGTGGGCAAGGGTCGAGCATTTGAGGTAACCTTGACTGTACTGTACGTGCCTAAAAAGGAGAAGGCAACACAGACGACCGTCTAGGAAGCAAGTACCGTTCTTCCGTCATGTTCACTGAATGGAAATAATTATAATGACGCCGCTCCTCATGGAACATTGTTGACTTTCCGCGATCTGCTATCAGTCAGCTGTTACGGTCAGAAAGGAAAAGAGAAATGGTTCAGGCTCAGGGAGAGAACTGGAAGAGAGATTCGCCTTCCAAGGTGTACAGAGATCGCCGGTATGTACGCGTTAATCCCTGTTCGTTCTACTTCTAGGTTCACCCTTTTCTGCTCTAACCTTTGTGGCCTTGCCAAAGGCTAAAAAAGCACGGATTGACCTTTTTCACGCCACAATCCGCGGATCCAGACAAAGCAGATGCTCCTATCCGAAGCTTGACAGGTCACACAGCAGCAGCAGGGTCTAGGTGCCTTGACTCGACTCGGCACTTGCAAGTTGTATCCAAGTGCGCAGTGCGCTCAATGAACGGCACAGCGCTGCAACAGAGCCAGGATGTGATGGTGGATGATACCTTATGCTATCTTCTGGAGGTAGCGTCTGTCCTATGTCTACTTAGGTGTCAGTACATGCTCCGAAGCGGGACAGCTTCATCGAAACCTTATCTGACCAGACCGTCGTTCAGCAGCTGCTTCTCTTCTCGTCCTCTGTTCCACGCATGCCCCCAAGACCCTGGTCCTCTCGCGCACTGTAAGTCTGCGCCGACTTCACTCGCTAAGCTCACTCGCCTGCTGGCTCGCTTGCTCGAGACGATCGAGACCGTCTGTCCTCCCAGGGTCTAAGTAATACTCGGTCTAGAATAGTACAGTGCATGCAATGTTCACAGGGAGGATAACTCAACGGGAGCAGTTCGCGACGCCTATTTTATACAACACCAATCATCATTGGTCGACTGACTGATGCCTGAAGCTGGCAGGCAAGCAGGCAGGGGAGGGAGGGGAGGAACGACAAGGGAACCCCTGGCGCGAGTGATAAATGCAACGTCCATGGATGTTTGCTTCCGTCGACCATGACCATGTTCAACTCTTTTTTCGGACAGAAGATCGAAAACCAATGAGAATTGAAAACGGAAGACTACCGCCCGGAGAGGGATTCCATAGTTCTAGATCCTTGCGAGGACTTGAGATGCTGAGCATCATGATGAGGCCATGACTTGGTCAAGGTATGTAGTAGTATGCACTGCTCCGGAGGGGGGGAGAGAAAAAAGGAGAAGACCTGTCGGTATTTACCCGAGTCACAGCATTGGAACTATTTCTTTCACACGAACGCAACTGCTGATAGCCTAATTTCGGGGGATAGCGCTTGTGCATCAGTTAACGACATGGCATATCATCTACAGCACAAGGATCGATTGACTATTTGAGACAAGCCTTCCCACATAGGTAAATGGCATGTCTATAGCAAAGCGTTATTATAGTGATGCCATCCCTATCTCTGCTATGAGTATGAGCAGGAAACAATTAGCGAGTGGCGGTTGGCTGCGAGATACTAACTTCCCCAAGTTTTCGTTATACGCTCTATGAAAGACGATCCGCATTGTCATTGCTGCTCATACATACTGCTCATATCCGCATCTATCACCAAATTCGGTGATCAGATGTAGTCTTGAGATCTGGATCTGTCTTCAGAAGCAATGTAGCGCATCCAGGACTCCATATAATTATCGTAAAGCACCTTCCCGAGTCTGACACGGGACCAGGGCTGCAATGCAGAAGATCAGTGCATGCGGCGGCAGGATTCTCCAGCAGAAGCGGCGCAAAAGCTCAAGACGCTGCATTGTACTACAGAGATGCAAACCTAAATGAGACGTTTGGATATGGCATAGAACGTGCCACATCTGGAAAGCTGTCTACAAGCACCAGTTTGCAAGTATGATGGGAGTCAGTCTTGAGATGGATCTCGTGATTCAAGTCCATAGTTATATACATCTCAATGGCACGAACTTATATAGAGCCGTTGGTGATTATTGAAAGTGGAATCCTATTTTTGCTTTTTTTGTCTATTATTGTCCATGCAGACCCCACGGTCACTGGCGCAACTGAATTCCAGGGTATCGTTGGAGACTCCTTGACGGAAACCGACAGGCCAGCCTGTGTTAGAGAAGATAGTGAGTCTCTAGATCCAGCTTCTAATGTCTGGAGGTATGTCAGAAGCCAGGATGAATCCAGTCACACGTGCCACATTCTTTGATGCATCGAAATATGAGACTTTCTGAGCATTATCTCGGCCAAGGGCGGAGGAACGGTTCTACCAAGACGCAGTGCAGGTCCCGATGCCCTTGCTGGATGTTTGCTACGCAGGCCGATGGTGCTTTTAGTATAAAGCAAGACCCTGCTTCTCGAGTTATCTTAGTGCTCCTTCGTTCCCTGTTACCCCCAAGATCTGAGTTCCTCGATCCGATATCGTACTCTCTTCGATATTGTATACGCCGCCGGAACTGGCTGCCAGATCTCCAAAGCTCTATCTCGCACAGCGTACCGAGATGTCGGGAGCTGTTGGGCCCCGCGTGTCCAAAGAGGAATTTATGCACGCCCTAGGGCTCGATGCAAATAATCCTCAGCACGAGCATTACTACCGAGCGATGAGAGTGAGTTGTCGGGATCAACAGCCACAATGCGTGGCGGCAATTGGATTAACAATTTCAAAACAGGAAGAGGCGATTGTCGTGTACAACCTCATGAACCGGGATAACTCAGACCTGCTCGATAATCTCCGGAACGACCCAAACGTGCGCCCACCGTTTTTCTGGCACCACATCCGACCCGAGCGGCAGCGCTGGGGGATCATCGAAATCTGGAGAAATGCAGGGCCGGTGACACGCCCTCTTTTCGACCGCGGTGCGACCAACGGAGAGTACGGCCCGAACTGGGTAACGGGGTGGCTGTTGTACAGCGTATTCCGGTCCAGGGACGTTCGCAACAATCGCAATCGACGCAAAGGTGACGATGGTGGCCAAGGCGGTATGCTGTATTATTTTCTTGTCGTCTTCGCTTCTCTGCCTGTTGCTGCAAGGTGCTGATGTTGCCTTCTCTCTCCCAATTTTAGGTCAAGGCGGGTCAAAAGGAACAACGACGACGACGACGACAGGAGGGGCTCCGACCGGAGGAAACGTACCACAGCAGAAGAAAGGCTATTATGACCCTGTCAGAAACGGGACTCATTGAGGGGATATGGAGATCTTCGACTCCCAATTCTTTTCTTTTTCTTTCCTTTTTTTTTTCTTTTTCTAGTTTGTCATCAATGCATCCTCGTACTTATGTGTGCGTGTGTGCTGAGGCTATCAATGAGAGATTTAATCGTCATCATCATGTGTGTGCTTCGCCTCCTGATTAGGCTTTCCATCCTTTGCGTGTCTCTCTTTCTCCAGCGCCTTGGTGACTGATTCGTCTTGCTCGTCTGCCCTCTCATCCCAATCGACGTCATACTCAGCGGCAATTGTCTTGATCTCCTTCCTCAGCATGTTCCCTTCGTCGACAAGCGACTCCCACAGCTGCAGATCGACCCCTTTCATTTGATAAAGTCTCCTCTGGCGTCTGCTGATAGTGAAATCGAGAGCTGATCGATACGAGACCTCCCGGTTGTGATACAGGAACCAGAGATAACCCCCCATCAGCGTGGACAAGCTGACCAGGTAGGTGACCGGCTCCATGGTGTCCCAGCCCAGGTCCGTCTCGAACGTCAGTCGATAGACGAGGTACCACCAAAAGACCAGGATCCCGAAGCCACCGATAGCCACACGCTGCGCCCCACGGTGAGCCAGCGCATCGCACTCGTGCTTGATCAGCGCCATGTCCTTGATCTTCCTGGACACCTTCCGCAGCCTCATCCTCAGGTAGTATGTCCGGTCGTTGAACGACGGCACCCCGACGCGCATCTGGCCCAGCGGGGAGTCCTCGATGGTAATGATGAACTCCTTCGCCCGCGCCGCGTCCCGGATGAAGTCCCCGATCTCCGTAGACGACGACCATCGGACAAAGTGCTGCTTCTTGCCTTCCTGCCCCGGTTCCTGCCGTCTCAGGTAGCTGTATGTCTCTACGCTGCCCTCGCCTGGTCCTCCTTCTCCTGCTTTGACATCTAAGGATGGATCGTGGCGTGTCTCTTTTTCTTCCTCTTCCTTTTCCTCTTCTTCCTCGTCCCCCTTTTGATCCCGATCCCGATCCTCATCGTCCCGTTTGTTGTGTATCCCCCTCTTCGGCCTTATCGAGTCGTCATGCTGCTCCATAGCCAAGAACGATACCGCCGGCGGCTTCTGCTCGCCGCGCGGTCCTGTGATCGGCGGCACCTCGGACTGGATGAGGCGTTCGAGGTACGAGAGGGGTTGTTGCGGGTGGACAAGCAGGGCTAGCGGCTCTACGTCTACAGGTAGACACGAGTCGTTAATTGATTAATTGAAGTACTGACGTCCCTTGCCTTTTGTTTTTGCGCCGTTGAATAGAATAGAATAGGAAGAATAGAATGCGGAACTCGGGGGAGATATTGCGGACGTACGCACCTCTTCGATCCTCGTCATGGTCGTGCCTCGTTATGGGGATGATGAGCTTGAGGAGCTTGGATGGGGTGGTGAGGACCTTTCCTATGTAGTTCATTATCTATGTATCAGCCATATTGTGTATGCCAGGGAAAAAAAGGAAAATTGAGAAATGTAATATTCCAGAACTTGAAAAAAACATTCAACTCACCCTTGGTCATCGACCCCGTCGACCGCTCCTTGCGAACGGGAGGATCGGTCGAGCTCGAGCCTCCCTCTCGGTGGTGCTGGGGGGTCCGGCTCTGGTTCTGGTTCTGCGTTTGCTTCTGCTTCGCATCCTGTGTTATCGTCTGCTGACACTCTGGATCGTCGTCGTAGTAGTCGGGTTTTCTTCTTCTTCTGTCTTCTTCTTCTTCCTTGACGTTGAACTTGGAGCTGTACTGTCGTCGGGCACGTCTATATATGTATCTGTATTGTAATGTTCTTTTCTGTAGGAGAAAAAGTGATGTCGGGAGGTGGCTGTAATTTGAGGGTATTCGACTTCGGAGCTGAGTCTGAGACTGGCCCTCAATTAAGGAGGTTCTGAGGGTAGTAGAAGGTCGAGCATGTTGCGTATGGATATGCGTATTGGATAGGCGATAGTAGCAACTTGGTAGCCGAGTGCAACAACTCCAGGAAGATGGTAGGTTCGACTTCAACGCAGGCTTTGCGGCAGAAGTCGTCCGGCGCAGACAAGTCTGCGCAGCAGCGACAGTAGTAGTAGTCGTAACGGCTGCGCGGCGGCCCAATACGACACTCATATTTGGAGAAGAGGAAACCAGCAACCGAGACGATGCTGGAGCTGCAGCAGCCTTAACATGCCGCGCATATTTGACGATTTCTGGAGGCCACCCAAGGAAAGAGGAGCGCTACGCTCCCGAAGAGACATTCGAGCCCATCATGATCTTGTTCAGCGGGCCCCGATCCGGTCCTTGGTTGGAATATCATTATCGTCAGGCACGCAGAGCCTCATCTCTGAGGTCATACGTCATACATGCTGGAAGCGGGCCAAAGCCGTTACCGTATCAAGCCCTGGAGCAAACAATGCAAACAGCGCAAACAGGCCTCTTCCGGGCCAGGGCCTAGCCCGCCGGGCGCGAGCGATGATGCTGAAAGTGGAAAGGAATGCTTGCATCCATCACGATGGAGCCTAGCCTACCTAACGGAGTAGACTCGTGGAGTTCTTCTGCAAGCTTAGATAAGTTTTATTAACGTTACGTGACCCTACTGTGTATGCGTATGTAGTGCCCTAAAGCACTCCGTACACGTAGAGACTTGTGCTGGATATTATTAAAGATATCTCACAGTAATAAACAAAACAGCCTTCTACATACTACATACATACCTGCCTAGTCTGTATAAATAAGACTGGAACGGCCAGCGAAAAAAGGATTGATCACTTCCACATTTAAAATGATACCAGATACGGTTTTTTTTTTTGCGCGGACATCGCGTCAGGTAGTAATAATATAAAATGCACAGTGGCAATGATAAGTTAGAAGTCCATTGGACTACTGTAGGTGCCTATGCGGATAGACGGATGGCCCTGTGAGCTATTTGTTAAAAAATAGAAAAAAGTGAGGCTTCGATGTTTTGGATATAGACAAGCAATATCAATATCACTCAACATCACTGAAGCTTTGTGCTCATAGAATTGTAAATAAGGAGCGAAGAAGAAGGAAAGACCAAAAGCCCAACCCTTCAAAAACTGGTTGATAATCGCTAGCCTCCGCCACATGCAGGAACCGTTTGTTATATAAGCCTCCAGACAGGCTCTCGTGTCGCGGAGATAAAAGCAAGCAGTAGGCTTGTGGCTATGTGCTGTTCTCCACTTGTCGAAGAATGAATGGGCTGAATAAAGAGGGAGCCAAGGAAAGAAGGAAAGAAAGAAAGTTAAAAAAAGCCGAAAGTCATCAACTATCTTTCTATGAGATCGTTAATTCTCGTCATTCATCAAGAAATAGCAGCTTCCTGGCACAGAGCGAGCCGTGTTCCTCATCTATTTTAGTAGCAACGGAGAGGTCATAAGCGTCATAACGTCGTTAATTTTTAGTTTTATTTTTACCTCCTTTTTTTGTTCGTTTTATATTTTTTCTTTCCTTTTCTTCTCCCGAAAGGCGACCGAGAAGACCTGCTAGATCATAGGTAGTCGATCTCGTTATGTTCCGAGCATCGCGTGATCATAGGCCCCGATTGCTGTAGGCCAGAGCCCGGGCTGGTCCAGCTGTCGGCAAGTCGTCATGGCCGACTCGGCCGCCTTCATGGCTCTCCGGGCTGCTGCCTCCACTCCTGCTCCCTTCACTCGTCGATGCATCAGTATCATCGGCGTACCGACCTCTCCGTCCCGTGCCAATCGCTACCGGGATACCCTGCACGACTCCTCCGTGGTCATGGCCAGCAGGGTACATGCCATCGTTGACGGAGAAATTACGACAAATCAGGTACGCGCGCATTGCCGCGTTCTCGCGGGCAAGCATCTCTGTCTCGCAGACAGTGTCTGTCTGGTATTCGCGATTATTGACGCGCACCACGCAGGTGTAGCCAGTGGGACAGGCGTAAGTTTCGTACAGAGGGTCAGGCCAGCGGCGGCGTCGGCAGAGACCTGCATAAAAAAACGGTTACTGGCTGTGAAACGCCAAGTACCTCCATGATGACGTCGATTCTAGCTTAAATCAACGAGGAATCGAATCTGGAAAAGAACAGGGGCAGCAGAAAATTCTCAGTCTTAAAAGAACAATTGAGTGGCTGAGAACCGATTGCGAATACAAGTGCCGACAGCAGATAGGGCCAGAAAGATATTTTATGATAAAGCAATCCAACGCAAATGGTGGACAATTTAAGTTCCAGCTAAAAAAAGGTGATTCATAGTAACATAGTGCAGGGTTCAACAATGTGGATGCAGGGCAACATACTCGCAAGGTAGAGGATGTAGTACATTCTAAGACAGATGATGACCCAATAGGATCGATTCCTCAGTTGAGCAGGGACGGTGTGGGCTATGGTATCTGGTGCTTGTGGTGTTGATCCTGCAAAGAAGCCCTGCGATGAGAAACACTGGACGAGCATGCAATGGACGTGACTCTTGGTGCCCAACGTAGGTCCCAGTCTGACGACAGTGGACGCTTATGACAGTGAAGTGGTCCAAATATCGTTTGCAGATCTCGAATTGAACTGACTGAAAGGCTTTTGGATCAATCAAGGAGTGGAACTGGTAAGTGTTCTCGAAGACTGAACACGACAATGCTGAAGCAAGCGACTTGACAGCGAAGCAATCGCGCTTTAATGCGCCTCCAAATAAACCGGTGGGGCAGAGGATAGCCATCAGAACCAACAGCTGAGGTCGCTTTTGTTCCTCTTCAGATTGGCTAATTACAGAGTGCAGTGCGAGGTTCATCTCTGCTCTCCCTTTCGTTTCTTACCTTGATGTGCTGGCATGGCTCACTGCCAGTGATGGAACTGGAAGACGAGCGCGTCCTGGTTGACCTATCAAGACGCGATCCACCGCCGATCCAGCTGTCAAAAGATTGGCTTCCTGCTCAGAAAGAACGTCCGGACAGTTGTCTTTAGAGGTCCACCATTACTGCAGAACAGTAGCCAACTTTCTGGGTGTTATTCGCTCCTGCGAGGCTCATCTCTCGACAGAACCGTCAGAGAGCATCCAAACCCCGCAGCGCGTACAGAAATTTGCCGCCCCAGAGTGGCTTGTGAGCCTTCTCCAGAGCCGTCAATCTCCACTAATGCGGTTTATTATTGGGCAAAAGGCGGTTCGCGTTGTGCAAAAGACTGCCGGTCTCGGCTGAAACTCTGAAAGGAGGCAGGCATGCCGTAGGTGTCAGCAGAAGACTAATAATATGATCTCACTTTTGCAATTGTGGAAAATGAAATAGGCATTCTGAGAAAACCGCCGCAAACTGGCCGCTTTCTCAGGTTGTATTGGTGAGCGAATGTACACAGTAGTACTAAGTAGAACTGCGAAATGAGACGCACTGTGAAGGCACTTGGAAAGACACAGACCAAGTCCCATAACACGGACCAGACGATCATCTGGCGTATGGGAACGGCAGACAAGCCCGTGGCCTGCGCCGGAGGCGTGGAAACCGACCCAGCCTGTGCTCCATTCTAGTGACAGGCATCGGATGCAGTGATGAGTTGGCAGTCCGCCGGCGGCTTCACATGGTGGGGAACACATGCGACGCATTCCAGAAATGGACTGTGCGTATTGCACGAGTGGTTACGGAATAGCAGTAAGCGTGGTAGTCTCGCAGCGGGACCCGGGTAGTGGAACTCGAATGGAATTTCGGAATTGGTTTCCAGCATGCAAATCATGAACTTCTTCTTGGCTGTTAATTTGTACGATGCACCTTGCAAGAAGTCTGTTCCATACGTCCTTTGCAAGACCAGGCTCACGCGCCAAGGACGGACGGATGTATGATTATCTCTCCGGGATGGCTGAACCGAGATTTTCGGAGTGGGACGAACCCGACAAGAGGCGTCGGGCTCCCTGAGTCTTCAGTCTGGAATAGTAATATGTGAAGTCTGGGGCAGCCAGGAGGAGGAGCCTCTAACGGCCGGTCATTGTTCGCTGCTCTCTATCTCAGTAGCTGCAGCAATCGACTGGGGTTGTAGAAAGTGACGGTTGACGCTGTGTACCGTCAACCTGTACAGTCAACCTGTACTGTGCTTTTATGCTGGTAGGATTTAGGATCAGAGGCGCTAGATTAGAGAAAAGGGCCTCCACGGGCTTGCGAAAAAAGAAAACCTTGAGCAGCAGAGGAGGCACCGTAGTGATCAAGCACGAGCCGAGGGTGATGTTTGTGAGACGTGAGGGGCGGATCGAGAGCACGGATCAGGCCTTGTCGGTCCGATTCAAAGCTAACCCATTTCGAGCCGCCTACGGGCCGGCCCGGGGAGTCAGAGAACGTTCTACCAACGATACGCGCTGATGGTACTTCAAGGCGGGGATTCATGCTGGAGATCTCTCGGAGTAATTTCTATTTTACATCATAGTCGATGCTCGTATTCTATAACATCAGATACGCACTTCCAATCCTCGATGCCGGGTGTTTGGTTTCCAATTAGGGACAGCAGTCATGTTGCCATCGGTTGTCTTTCATACCAGGCGTGCATGTTCTCTGCTGCCTCGTGAGGAATGACGTAGAGAGGATGGAAGGCTCTAAGTCGGTCGCGCTCGTCGAAGACGTTTACATCCGGTTCGAGCTCAGAAGTTGACGAGATAGGAACATATCTCCAGGAAAATGCAGAGGCAAAAATTCCACCGGTGGAGTCTGTATGGAAGTGATGGTATTGGAGAGCGCTTAACCCTGCCAAGGTGTAGCATGTGTGGTACGAGTCGGGGTGCCTTTTTTTTGTTATCGTCAACGATCTTGCCTTAATGTCAAGATAGGATTGGGGTTGCAACGTACTTGCCCGGCTTATCACGAAGGCCGCCCTTCTTCGATTGACAACACCCGAGGACGTATCTTGTTAGACCTTCGCGGCTGTAAAGACTGCCGACGACCGGTTGCATAGGTGCTGATGCAGGCTGCGCGCCATTCAGAGCTGACTGAATCAGTGGCCAGCAGCCTCCTACCCAATGGCTGTAACACCCGTCCACCAGCTTGTTGGTTCTTCCTGCAAAACCCCCCTCAGGGGCATACTGTCGAGCGGAGAGCCAGGACAAGAGAAGCGGAACGTCCATGTATCTATAACAATCAGCAGTGGTAATTAACAAGTGGAGGCCATGCAGCTGCATACTTGGTAATAGTCTCTTCGGGCTTTCCCAAGATACATAAGCATGCCAAGGCACAGAATGCATATGCACCATGTGCTTCCGTTCCGGGGCTCCCAGAAATACCCCCCTCAAACGTCTGGCCTGAAAATTCATCCGTCAGTAAGTAGCACTGCAACACCGAAAGCAACTAAGACTCACATCTCGACAAATATTCTGGCAGGCCGCTCACGAATGTTTCTAGACCGTGACGCCGGGCTTCTGCCTCAGGGGGCAATTCAAGTGGCAGGTCCAGTAAGGAGATAATCACCATCGCACAATACGCGCCGCTGGCATCATCATCAGCGAAAGGCACGATCAGTGTACCCGAGAACTGGAACGGAAAATTACCGCACGTCTTCTTCGCCACCTGCGCAAACCTGGAAGCCGCCGTCAGGCTGTTTCAACTCACCCAGCCATCTCCACCTGGGATCTGGTTAGGAATGCAAGGCATTAACCCACAGCACGCCGGACAGGGACAACTCACATCGCCCTTCGATCGACCATCTTGAAAGCCTCCTCCCCTCCGACCATTGCTAAACTCAGAATAGCAGCATAGGTCGATGCACAATGAGACATCTGGCCATGGCCGCCGCCAAATCCGCCAGTAGCATTTTGCATAGGAGTAAACGTAGTAATCACACTGGAACATTCGAAGACTGTCAGTGACAAATATAATCATACATGTCGCTCAAGCCGGATATACAGTACAAGACCGGAGGAGCTGGTTGTGATTAAAGCCACTCGCATCCAGGGAACGGGGATCCTCAATGAGGAAGGGCTCTGGATTATTCCTCACCGCTCACGATATTTCGTGACATCTTCGCCGAGAAGACTCAATCCGGCCAGCGCCCAGTAGACCATCCAAGGTCGACTGGAGTCGATCCCAACGAAGGTCTCTGGGTATTCCTCCAAGGAATCGTAGAGGTATTCGATGTGGGCATCTCGTTGGAGAACCGGCACCCCAAACTCATTGAAAGGACCTTTTTGGCTGGGCTCGATCCCCCTCAAAAATGGCAGGCATTTTTCGACGGTTTCATCTTGCAGCCTAGAAGTCTCCGTGCTCAGCGAGTCACGGATCGGAGGCGGACTCTTGAATAGCGTTGGGATTCCAACGGGCTCTTCTGGGGTTTCGGTCATCTTCTTGCGCTGCTTTGGCAGGTCGCGGCCTCGTGGAGAAGGAGCAGCGGAGCCTCCTCTTTGTCCCTGCAAGGCCCCGGCACTCTGTTCGCCGCGGGCTTCGAGGGGAGATGATAGTTCTGGAGCAGACTGGCTATTATTATTCGATGGAAAACGAACCCTTCGATGTTTCCTAGAAACTGCAAAAGTAGGCATAGAAACATGGGACGAAGAGCCTCTTATTCAAAATTGCTGGTATTGTTCTCTTCCTGAATTGAGAATTTGTTTTTTATCTAAGCATGCGGTTGCTATTGTTCTTGGGCAGGTCAGGTGCCCGGGCTTCCCCTCTGTCCCACCGGAAAGGCACAACTGAGCGAAGAGGCCAGTTGCGCAAAAGAGGTGCCGCCAACATTTGTGCGCGGCTTTCTTCTCTGAATTTTTTGTCCCAACCTGAGTGCATATTGCTTCTGAAGCTCATTGATTCACTTCTCTCTCTCTCTCTCTTTTTTTTTAGAGCACGAAAAATTGAGACTGGGAGCAGGCTTGTGCTGCTTTCAGCCACAGCGATCGTTGCCCCTCCCACACTGGCAAACCTGGAGTGCACCGCGGTCGCGAGAGAGCTGTCACAGCCTGCGTGCCCAGGGATTATCTGGAGAACCGCGGCAGCTTTGACGACTCATGGAGCTCCGTACTGCCGTCCGACAATGGGTGTAATCAAAGCCTGTGCTGGATGCAGACAAGGTGCCCTCCAAGCCGGCGACTACAACGTCGCAATTGGCAGCAAGGGCCTACATCACGGCCGGTGGCTTGCAGCGGTCCAGGACTCCAGTTGGTGCGACACGGCGAACAGCCACTCCTCGACGGGCGCATACGTTGTATGAGGTAGGAAATGATCGTACAGACTCCAGAGGGACATCGGGAGTATCCGTACTCCGTGCAGTCTCCGTACCATTACTTGCGCTGCCGCGTGGATGTCGACAGCTGCGGATGGGAGAGAAAATAATAGGACCTATCCCAGATAAGATAGCCGCCGGGACACAGACCACGATGGTATCATATCGCATCCGCCAGCAAGATGCAGGTAGTCGATGGGTAGAGAGATAGAGGGCTTAAGGTGGACAGGAGATTGTTGCATGTTACAATGGCATTTGGAAGGTTCCTTACAGGCGATGCGGGTCTGCTCCCCTGGTCTTTCATCGTTCCGTCTACCTCACTCACGCTACGTGTGGAATGTATGTATCACTATCTCGCAGCCGAAGGGAGGGGATAAGATCTCTATTCCGCTATCAGGGATCCCCACTGGATCAGTCAACCCCGCTCTCGGGGCAGCCAACGACCTGTCTGTCCAGGAAACATGCTTTTGGCCGAGGCGTACGCAGCTGCGCTGGCAGACGGCAGGGAGCACGGGAGCGTTCGGTCGTTCGTCCGGATGCCAACATGAAGGCTGCATGTCCTCGCCCTACATCCATGCAGAGAGGGATAGGCTAGCTCGCAATCCGCATCCGCAGGACGATCCCATTCGCCTGCGGGCGTCACGACACCCATGTGTGCATCGGCTTGGGTGGGCGCGCACGGGGCGGACGGTGGCCCAGGGCGGGGTCCGGCCGAGACCCGTCAATGCCACCGTGCTGCTGCCCTTTTCGACAGGACCGGCGTGCGTCTGGAAGTTCCGTCGAAGTTCCTCGGGCGGGTCCTGTGTCTCACCAAAAGATGAGGACAGGTCACAGACTCGCAGCACCGACCACCAGCCACCGGGAGGAGGGAGGACGATGCTGGCGAGCAGGAGACCGTGATACCACACGGCGCTGTGGAGATGAGTCTGTCCTCCGTCCTCCGTCCAGGCAAGTTCAACGCTCCGTCCGAACGACGTTGCCCACGGGGCCCAACCCTCGGATCGGTTCACGAACACCACCGACGGATCCCTATCCACCATGGATGGACCCGGGGGAACGGATGGGATGGTCGACGACCGCAAACAGCCATCTCCACGGTCTCTCCCTCGGACTCAATTATGGGCTTAGACACGATACAGAGCAGGTACCTCAGCGGCCGGGTGAGTCTAGCGGCCGACGGCGTGGCAATTGGGGCTGCTGCAGCGTCCGCCGTCGTTGGACGGGCCCCTCCAGCCTCCAGTAACGCGAGCCCGTGATCGCGATAACTAAACCTCCCAGGGTCCCTAGCGCAGCGCAACAGCACATCCTCGCTCACCGCCGCTTCGCTCCCCACCGCGCGCGGCCCGGTCGCCTAACCCTGTGATCCCTCCCGCTCTCTTTTCTCGCCTCCCCCCCGGATTTCACGCCTTTTCGACATTTGAAGCCCTCTTTTTCCAGGCTTCGCTGCCCCCCTTCCTGACCATTTGTCCCCGTCTTCGACCTCGCCGTCTCCGTGTTGTAGCGGCCTCGACGATGTCCAATGTCGATATACCAAGCGATGGCCTCGTCGGTCTCGATTACGACTCGAGAGGTTACCTTCAGCCCCCGGCATGGCCCGTGGCGGTGGACCAGAATGGTCAGCGGACGGATGGGAGGCGAGACATCTCACCTCTCCAAACCAGCGGTCACGCATTCGAGCAGGCAGTCACTCACGATCCCAATCTGATGGCGGACTGGCAATTTCAGCAGCTGCAACCCCACCTCCAATATCACGATGAGATCTCAGCTCCCCAGTTCACCTCCAGCTATGCGCTGCCTCTGCAGGCGTCTCCCGTCGACCTCTTGCCCGCGACGCAAGCGCCGTTGGATACGGGCTTGCTGGACGGTCCCTACCTGCCGCTCTCCGCGCCGGTCGACATGGCGCCGTTCAGCTACCAGGATTTGCACGCAGATTTGATGGCCTTTCCAGACGGCCTTCCGGACATGTCGTCATACGCAGCCCCGCAGAGCATGCCTGACAGCAGTTCGCCGACAGACACTTACCTGGAGGTTCGGTCCCTGACGAGTTCCAGCAGCGACAACGGCTGGAGCGCCATCGAGAACCGCCGCTCCATCGATTTCTCGTTCCCCGAGCAGGGGATATTTATCAATCCAACCCAGACCCTCCATGATAGGACGCTGTCAGAATCTTCCTTCTCGGACCTGGACCTTCCGAGAAACTCGTTCGGCAGCTTCGTCGACATTTCAAACCCGTTGAATTCGCCCAGTTCGGAGTCCAACCTGGAGTCGGTGTATAACAACTCGGTGACTCGACGAATTTCTTGCGACGATGACTCCCACGGCTCTCAGTCTCCCACTTCTGTCAGTCCCGTTGCGATCGTGCGACCTGTCCCTGTTCCTATCAAAAAGTCGTCTTCACCGACTCGGTCTTCTCCGACCTCTCAGGCATCGTCGACTTCTCCGCCCACTAGGAAGCCGTCCCGGAAGAGCCCAATTGCCGCGAAGACATCGGAGACGAAGGTTCGCAAGCAGTCGCAAACCGGGAAACCCGAAACCGAAAAGCGTGTCGGAAAGCGGAAGGGTCCCTTGAAACCCGACCAGCGGAAGCAGGCCAGCGAGATCCGGAAATTGAGAGCGTGCTTGCGATGCAAGTTCCTCAAGAAGACTGTAAGGTAGATCGCCTTTTTGCAGTGTAATCAATGCTGACACCAGGAATAGTGCGACAAGGGCGAACCGTGCGCTGGCTGCCAGCCATCTCATGCAAGGTTATGGCAGGTTCCATGCACCAGGATTGACATCAAAGAGATTGGATACTTCATGAAGGACTGGAAGGCGGATTACGAGCGTCACATTACCCTCGGCTTTTCGGTCGGAAACATCAAGGGGTTCTCGGAGAAAGAGCGAACTCTCTTCGTCACACACGGGTATGGACAGGTGCTTCCGATCAATGCTCGCGAGGTCTATGTGCGGGATGACCAATGCTTCACCCTCGACTGGGTGGAGACCGTCCACCGACAGCCTACTCAGTTCGAGGTTGCAACCGCCAAGCTCTCCGCTGGGATGGAAGGCATCTCGCATGCAATGCTATCCGACTACCTTGACCGTCATATCGATGGCAATGGCACCTTTGAGAAGTTTGTCGACGACTATTTCGAGGGCACGCCATTCCTGACCCAGATGCTGAAGACTGCCTTCCGCTATTACTACCGTACGAAGCTGCCCGTGATTCGCAAGGCTCTCAAGCTCATCCTGGCGTACAACCTCACTCTTCACGTGACGATGGTCGAAGGTATAGGTGAAGAAGAGGAATTCCTTGGTAAGATCCAGGATGAAACGTCCAAGTTCAAGGGTAAGACCATGGCACCTGTTATGATCAATTTCCAGATCAAATGTGCCATGGCAAACATGTGGCGGGAGCTGCAGAAGGATGTCTTGGAGGAGCTGTCGACCCTTTACTCCAGTGTCTACAGCGGCGACAAGTTGAAGAACTGGCCAACCATCTTCATCCTTGCTTCGATTCTGTTAGCAGTGTGGGAAGAAATGCAGTTTGACTGCCATTACCGCGTTCCGGTAAGTCGAGAGCTTCCCGTGCCTTGATGATTCTCCACAAGTTCGGACGCTGACTTTCTTTAAGGATGCTGCCGCTGTAGACAAGTTCTGCACTGATATGGAGACCACTCCGGTCGGGGTCATAGTTGGTCTCTTCCAAGCCATCTCGCAAAAGCTTCCCGCTTTTACCGACTGGGAAACGCACAAGCACCACCATCTGCTAAACTCCAACCCTGACGTCTGCAACACCATGACGGAGGTCCGCCAGCACGTCACTCAATACGGTATGTTCAACGACTCCGAGTTTGCGATATCATCTCTTTGTTACTGACTTCATCTTTCAGAGTCGTACCTCCGCACCCGTGCGAATTCGAAATTTAACCGCAACGACTTTGACTGCCTGTCAAACAAATTTGTTTCGAAACTGGTTATTCGAGCCAATTAGATTTTTTTTTTTAAAGATGAAGAACCGAGAGACGATTGACGTAATCCTGTTACGGCCTGCAAAGATGACGGCACGGACATGACACGAACCGTATGAGATAACCAATGTCTTCATGGTCATGAGAAACACCACAAGCGCCTATTGTGCATCGACCCTCCTTGAGCCATCTCTTTGCTTCTGTTTCTGTGTTTTTTTTCCTCTTTCTTGCGGAGTGACTCCTGCTTTTCCCTCCCCTGCGATGCTTCCATTTCTGCTTGAGCCTGGCCTCCTGATCTTCATTACCTGTTCTTTTCTCAGTGATATATCTTCTCGACATATGTTTCCAACAGCGGTGACGAGGATCACGAACGCTATGACGTTGTACGGTGACAGGTCATGAGATTTCTTGGCAGCACGATTGCGGCGCAACTGAGTTGTCGATTTGTCGAGTTTTCTGCCTTGGTTCTTCGTTCTGGCCGCGGTGTACTTGGATTTACATTGTTCTGTGTGTGCATTGAGCGTTGCATTCGAGACACGTGACCTCAGTCCCTGTCCACAAGCCTCGTCCTTGTGGTATCTTCTTGTTGGCATCGCGGCTTCCAGGTTGCAGACGCAGGTCAATAATACAAAGGCGTGCAGGGCGCGGCCCTGGCGGCGTTCGTGCGGACATGACCGACTTGTGCATCTTCGACAGATGCGCGCGGCACTGGAGAGCCCGGCAATTACATAGTCTTAGGATATCAGTCTCACTATATTTCCCAAGCTCGAAATACACAGGGAGACCGAGTCCGTTGTTTCGTGCGAACATCTCATCTACACTACCAGGTAGCTGTCGCAGTCCGTGGTTCCCGTCGACAGGCTGGACAGACTTTGGAGCAAGGTGGTGTGACACAGGCAAGTGGGGTTGACGGGAACGAGACTAGACCGTACTGAGTACCTCCGTACCTGCAAATGCTAAGCCCTGGCGCCCGCCGGACTCCGGAGGTGCCCACTAAACCCACCGTATCCCCTAGCGATAAGGCAACAACACGTCATCGCGGCAGTAGTAGAGGTGATGCTGTGTTGGCGAATGTAGGAAGCATGCATCTCGTGACATGACTGGGAAGGCCCTGAGGATGTCTCCGGAAGAAGGATGCTGTAGAGTGGAGGAGTAAGGGGACCTTGCGACAGGCTCTCAATACTACACATGGGGTGATGGTTGCGGATGGACGCCGGATAAGGTGCGAGGACTGAAGGCATCCGTGGACGGCAGATGGCGTCAGCGGCGGATCGCCCTCCAGCTCCAGGCAGGGCGTGAGCGACCCCTGGCACCGCCTGACTCGCCCATTCTAGCAGCTTCCCCGACCTCCGGGAAGCATCCGGGGCTTGTGCGCCTGTCACTGGCCAACCAGGCCGGGCAGCTGCTAAGGCCCTGCGAGGAACTCTTTCAGGCTCCGGCGGTGCTGGCGCTGACCGCCCGTATCAGCCTATCGGCCGCTCTGACTAAGAGCTTCGCCTCCGCCTCCCTCCTCGTCTCCTACTTAAACCTCCCCCTCCACTTCACCTCCTGCTTCCTCTCATCACACATCCTCTCTTCTTCCCACCCTACATCTCCTCCATCAACGTTCGGCCAAACTACTCCAGAGAACCACGAGAACCACGTATTCTAGCCAGAGACTACTCTCATCACTCTAGCAACCATGCAGATCTTCGTCAAGACTCGTGAGTAACCCCGGCCCTGCTGCGCCCTTGTCTTATCGCCACGTGGGCTTTTACTGACTTCGTATCTCATCTGCAGTTACTGGCAAGACGATCACCCTCGAGGTGGAGTCTAGCGACACCATCGACAACGTCAAGTCGAAGATTCAGGACAAGGAGGGTATCCCTCCAGACCAGCAGCGCCTGATCTTCGCGGGCAAGCAGCTCGAGGACGGCCGTACTCTGTCCGACTACAACATCCAGAAGGAATCCACCCTGCACCTGGTGCTCCGTCTCCGTGGTGGAATGCAGATCTGTATGTCTTAGTCATCGGTCCTTCAGTGCCTGCTAGACTGGTACTAACCATCTCGCAGTCGTCAAGACCCTCACCGGCAAGACTATCACCCTGGAGGTGGAGTCTTCTGACACCATCGACAATGTCAAGTCCAAGATCCAGGACAAGGAGGGTATCCCTCCAGACCAGCAGCGCCTGATCTTCGCGGGCAAGCAGCTCGAGGACGGCCGTACCCTGTCCGACTACAACATCCAGAAGGAGAGCACTCTCCACCTCGTCTTGCGTCTCCGTGGTGGAATGCAGATTTTCGTCAAGACCCTCACCGGAAAGACCATCACCCTCGAAGTCGAATCGTCAGATACCATCGATAACGTCAAGTCGAAAATCCAGGACAAGGAGGGCATTCCCCCAGACCAGCAGCGTCTCATCTTTGCTGGTAAGCAACTGGAGGATGGGCGCACTCTGTCTGACTACAACATTCAGAAGGAGTCTACCCTCCACCTGGTCCTGCGTCTCCGTGGTGGAATGCAGATCTTCGTGAAGACCCTGACTGGAAAGACCATTACGCTGGAGGTGGAGAGCTCCGACACGATCGATAATGTGAAGAGCAAGATCCAGGACAAGGAGGGGATTCCACCAGACCAGCAGCGTCTCATCTTCGCTGGAAAGCAGCTAGAAGATGGCCGCACGTTGTCCGACTACAATATCCAGAAGGAGAGCACTCTCCACCTGGTTCTCAGACTTCGCGGTGGTAACTAAGCGTTGATCTCGGAATTGTTTTTTCTTCGGTTACGGTTATGCTATGATTTGCATGGCCTTGCACGGCGTTTGGACGGACTGGACGGCTTGACGACTTCGGGAGACTTGAATACTTTGAATGTGATATACCTTCTCTACTAGATACATAGTCTTTTGTTTTTCTCATAACAATAGATTAGTTTCATCCTGCTGTGTAATTTCTGAAAAATTTTTTTTCTGTAGTTTTGCCACAATAGAGCAGATTTTGCGTAGACCGTAGATCCAATCCTCGCCACCACCCTGACGTGAGCTGTCACTACTTGGGCCTAGCCGCCGGAAGGATCTGAATCACGTGACCGTTGGAGGTTGTACCCCAGAAAATCGTAAATCGGATCGCCCAGAGCCCACTTCGATCTTCTAGTGGAAGATCCAGATCCAACGATGTGAACATGCGCCGGAATGCCCTCTTACTTTTACCACATCTCGCTTGAGCTGCTTCCTTACGGTCTTGGAGACGCATCTCGACGCCCCGAGAGCGCAACCCCGCAGAGGTCCCTCTCGTTTGAATCTGCATGTGAAGCTCTGCTTCCATTCCAGAAACGGGCGCACCACAAGCAGTCAGGACGAAGCTCGCGCCGGAACTGGACTGAGAGGAATCAATGTCTGATTCCAGAAGCAGCCAGTCCTTCACCCCATCTACCCACAGGCAACAACCCAAACACCAATAGCGACACGGTCACGACTCCTTTGCTCTACTCGCAATCTCCCACACCACCTTCCGAGATCGAGAAAGACCTGAGGCTGGATCAGATCTCCATCGAGAGCATCGATATGGTAGCCCCGGAGCAGAACGCAAAGCAGACGAAGCGGGTGGACAAGGCCAACAGCAGCGGGAACAACCCCGTCACGACGGGCATCGGGACGGATATCCTGGGCGGCCTACACACGAAGGGCAGGTATCTTCCGCTCGATCAGAAGCTGTCGGACAGTATCTGGGGCATCGTTCACCTGTACCGCGATGCGAAAGAGACCCCCTCCCTCGCCGTCGAGGATTATCCGTCATATCTGAAGGGCTCGTCGGCCGCGCGGCAGCCTCCGGATCACCTTGGTGGAAGTAGCAAGCAGCGCCAAGGCGATGATGCGGCGGAGATCTCCCCTCCCTTGCAGCCGGACGAGGACTGCACGACGCTCTGTATCCTCGCGGTCCCGTCGTACCTCTCGCCGTCCGATTTCCTCGGCTTCGTTGGCGAGCAGACAATGGACGATGTCAGTCACTTCCGGATGATCAGGACGGCGAGGGCGAATCGCTACATGGTCTTGATGAAGTTCCGCAGTGGGAAGAAGGCGAGGGCATGGCAGAAGGAGTGGAATGGGAAGGTTTTCAATAGTATGGAGGTGAGTCTATGCATCTTTTCCAAACCTGGCTTCGAAGCCACAGGATGATACTGACAGTATCTGCTTTGCTACCAGCCTGAAACCTGCCATGTAGTATTCGTGAAGTCGGTAGAAATACTGGCTGTGGACGCCAACGCAGACTCGGCGAATAATGGGTCTACTACTAATCCGCCATCTGCCAACCAGTCTAGCTCCCTAACCTCGGCCTCCCTCTCCACCAAACCGGTCGCTCCGCCTACGCCGTCCCTTGTCGAGCTCCCGACCTGTCCTGTTTGCCTTGAACGCATGGATGAGACGACCGGCCTGCTGACGATCATATGCCAGCATGTCTTCCACTGCACTTGCCTACAGAAGTGGAAAGGGAGTGGATGTCCAGTATGTCGATACACTCAGGATGACTTTGTCAGACGCGGCCCGAACTCCGACTTCACCGAGGGTCCCGCCGAGTGCAGTGTATGCCATTCGGAACTGAATCTGTGGCTTTGCCTGATATGCGGGAATGTCGGCTGCGGTCGCTACGACGGAGCACATGCCTTTGCGCACTTCAAGCAGACCTCCCATGCATTTGCCATGGATATCGCTACGCAACGTGTCTGGGACTACGTGGGAGATGCCTACGTGCACCGCATAATCCAGAGCAAGTCGGACGGTAAACTGGTGGAGCTGCCTGCCGCGGACAATAGCGCTCTCGACCCTCCCGACTGGGCGGACGCTGTTCCCCGAGAGAAGTTGGAGAACATGAGCGTCGAATACACGCATCTCCTGACGAGCCAGCTCGAAAGTCAGCGCACGTACTTCGAGGAGATTGTGGAACGGGCAGCGGACAAGGCGTCCCAGGCCAGCGTCGCTGCCGCATCCGCGCAGGAAGCTGCCGAGAAAGCCACCGCGAGCCTCAAGGCGCTGCAACAGAAATACGACACCCTCGTCAATGAGACCGTCCCTATCCTGGAACGTGACAAGGCACGCGCGGAGAAGCGGGCGGAGAAGTTCGAGACGATGGCCCGCAAGATGGAAAAGGAATGGCGTGAGGAAAAGGCGATGAACGAGAGCCTCATGCAACGCGTGGAATTCCTGACCGCGGAGATCGAGAAGCTGAAGGCCGCAAACGCAGACCTGGCTGAGCAGAATCGCGATCTCACCTTCTACATCAGCGGATCGGAGAAGCTCAAGGGCCAGGGGGAAGATGTGGTGGAGGGTACGATAACGATCCCAGAGGCTGAGAACGCCAAGAAGAGGAAAGGCAAGGGAAAGGGTAGGAGATGAAATATAGCTCGCGAAGATATGGGGCATATACCGGGTTCTAGATTCGGCGATATCGACAGACCCCTCTTCGGATTGCCCCGCTTACAGTGACAGAGTATCGCGCATAGCTACCGCCCGCATGCTTCGGATAGTCCTTGCGGCGAAACACCAAAGTCCGGCTTATAGTAATGCTAATCGAAGTCCCCGTTCTGCCTCTGCCGGTTCAGCAATGATGTGTTCGCCATGGCTAATTCGCCGTCTCACCCCGCTCCTTCGATCAGACGGAAAGGATATGAGATGCAGGCTGTACTGCTCTTCACCCTTCCTAGATCAGTCTCCTCTCTGCACGCGGGATTTCCATTTGCGTGCATGACGGCCACTGCCGGATTCCGACCTCGTGGCGAACCATGCATGCGACATTGGAACTGACGTGGTTCTGTTGGTCTCTGTCTTGATCAACGTACCTACTACATATTTGTCCTTGTTATTTTTTTGGCCACGTGTCTATACCCCTGCATTTATGTGTGGTATGCATGGCATAGGCATGTCTTCTGAACCAGCGGGGCTGACCGATTGCGGAGATCTGCCCTGCCTGCTCTTCTGGGTGTAGAAGATGTGAGAAGCGGGACGTGTGACGCTTACCCCCTTTCGGTCTTCGCATCCAACCCGAATACGAACGCAGAGTTCCGATAGAGGGAAGCGTCTTGGCCGTCTTGGAGATGGCGTTATCGCTTGTTTCCGCTGCGCCAGCGGCGGTGGCCAAGACACGCGTAGGTGCGGTTACAGGTTTGGACAGTCTTTGAGCGGGGGAGAAGGGAAGTGGACGGAGGAGATTAGTTACCCATCTGGGCACCTGGACAGGACCCAGGCACTGCCCAATCTAGCTAGCTGAAGGAGTGCAATTCGATGCTGCTATTGCGAACTCGCGTCTACTATGTACCTACTTATCCTAGGCTCATGCTTGGATACCAACTATATCTGCTGCATAGCCTCGAACCGTAGTCGCTGGTTTTCGCGATAGCCAAACAGACTAGTCATGTCCCAAGTCAACGGAATTCCTACGGATAATGACCGAGCCCTGTCTGCATGTATGTACATGTACATATCAACGTGACCCTTCATGCCAAGGTCCTTCGGGTATATATACTCCGTGAATCTCAATGCGAATAATAGGAGCAGGGATCCGGATCCAACTGAACGCCCTGCATCTGAATGCTTCTGGAAGTTTCGAGCACGCTTCCAGCAAGGTTCTCGGATGGGATCGGATGTCGATGATAAGCGCTGCTGCTGCCAAGATGCGGTCCGTGTAGCAAGCGCGCCTATGGATGTTCGGAGGACTGTGTGCGGCAGGGATGATGGGAGACCCTTCTTTTCCGACCGGTCTTGGCGCGCGCGTTCCTCCTCCCCTTTCCCTCCCGGCGGAGTTTCTTGGCGTTCTGGGCGGCAGGGTTGGCGCGGCTTGGCGTGGAAAGTGGTTTGGGATGGCGCCATTCGTCGTGACCTTCCTGTTTCCCTGCCGTTACAGCCGAGTCAAGTAGTGAGTTTGGTAGAGTCCTGATCGTTCTGGTAGACATGATACGACTTTTTTTTTAATATCATCTCCACGGGAAACCTGGCAGGGGTGATGGTGACATGGTTTGTTGCCTGAGGCTTGAACCGTCAGTGCCAAGAGAGAGAACGGGCGGCACTCCAACCGCTTTTCACCTCTGCCGCATCCCGCCAGGACAGAACCTCCAGCATGCCGAGCCTCTTGGACCGGTTCCTCGGCCGCCGGTCGCCATCCTGCCACTGGCACGAGGACAAGCGTGGCTCTGTCAACGGTCGACTCCCATCAACGACAACGGTTCCGTGCTGCGTCCTTATCTTCCGGTTCCAAGAAACCCAGGACAAGCGGACGACACTTGGCGCAGCAGAGGCGGCGTGCGTCCGCCCCTCGCCTGGGCCAGTCAGAGGCCCCGGGGCGCTCTTGGCGGCGCTGGCATCCCCCGCCGTGCCAGTTCCACCGCCCAGCGGAGAGGGCGACGTCCGGTCGGGTTGCTTGCCGGTCGGCTCCAGACCCCGGGCCCTGGTAGAGAGCAATGGTTATGGCCTGTCCATATAAGACCGGCGTCCTCCCCGCCTGTTGCCTCGTTTCGATCTTTTCTCCGCAAATCAGATGCACATTTCCATCGGCTGTCGACTGCCCCGTCCGTCGTACTGATACACTCGTTTGATCACATACGCATCGATCAGCTGAGCCTTCTTCACGGTCTGCTTGATAACTGGCTGTTCTACACCCGCCGGACGATACCCGTGCATCTTTCTACAGAGACATCGACGGCTTTGGCCCTGCAAAACGAATGGGTTTAGTGTCCCTTTACCCCCGGGTCCAGATCAATCACCTGTCGTCGCCCTTTGCTTCATTCCTCCCATCGACCTCGTCGTCGTACGGGTAAAAGTGGCGGTGTGAGGCTCGACATCTTTTCAACAGGACCAGCGATCAGATTATTTCTTATATTATCACACGAAATAAGAGAAAAAAAAAAGAAAATCCTCACCATGCGTTCTTCGAAAAAGTCCGACCCCAAGACGCAGGTCTACGAGAGGCACCCGTTCCTGCTGTCCGCCGAGGAGACGGCCCGGCTGCTCGACACCGATCTCGAGACGGGCCTCACCGACGTCAAGGTCCAGGAGCGGCAGCAGCGCTATGGCCGCAACCGCCTGGAGGGCGACGCTGGCATCAAGTGGTACACGCTGCTGGGCAAGCAGGTTTCAAACGCGATGATCATGGTACGTGCCGCTTTCTATCTGCTTTTTTTGTTGCTATTCCGGCGTTGTGGTATATCCATGTTTCCATTTTGTCTGCGATAGATATACTCTAGACACTGGCAGCAGACTTGCGCACCTCTTGCCCTCTTTCTGCCACTCGGGTCTGTTCTCCTGTATGGTCCATAGAGGGTCGTAATATCGCGACAAAGTGCAATACGTCATCATTCAAAAGATCCAGAAGGACATGATCCAGCTCTAAGCTTATCCCGACAAAGCGCACTGCTGGGGCTTCTACCTGATCTATACAAGATGCCTCTTACCTGCTGTACATGGTGAAATAAGCGGACCAGCAACCTTTCTTAAGAAAACTTGTGCTACAACGCTCCAATTTACAAGTTTACCCATAGAGATGCTAACGCCTGCCCCGAATCAAAGGTCCTCATCCTCGCAATGGCCCTCGCCTACGGTGTCTCCGACTACGTCGAAGGTGGAGTCATCACCGCTGTCATCGTTGCCAATGTCCTTATCGGTTTCTACCAGGAGTTCCAGGCTGAGAAGAAGATGGACGCTCTGCGGTCGCTGTCCTCTCCCTCCGCCACCGTGATCCGCAATGGCCAGACAACCACCATCCCGTCGGGCGAGGTGGTTCCCGGAGACATTGTCCAGATCAAGATGGGTGACACCGTCCCTGCCGACATGCGCATCTTCGACAGCATGAACCTGGAGTGTGACGAGAAGATACTCACCGGGGAGGCCATCCCCGTGGCCAAGGATTCCACCTTCGACACGTCCGGCCGCGACGAGGTCAACACCGGCGTCGGAGACCGCCTCAACATGGCCTACTCCTCCTCGACCGTGACCAAGGGGCGCGGCCGCGGCATCGTCGTCTTCACGGGCATGTCCACCGAGCTCGGCAAGATCGCCCAGTCCATGCAGGGGAAGAAGCGCAAACCGAACCGCTCCCTGTCGCGCAAGAAGCACGGCAACTTCCAGCCCGTCAAGGGCCTGGCGCTGCGCATCTGGGACGCCATCGGTAAGTTCCTGGGTCTCACCGAGGGCACGCCGCTGCAGATCAAGCTGAGCAAGCTGGCGTACACGCTCTTTGGCTGCGCGATCATCCTGGCCATCATCGTGTTTGCTGTCAACAAGTTTAACGTCACGAACGAAGTAGCCATCTACGCCATCTCCACTGGTATGTGTGATGTCTGTTACTGTTCAGTACTCTTGGGATCAAAAGCTGACTTCACAGGTATTGCTATCATTCCTGAGTCCCTGATCGCCGTCTTGACCATCACCATGGTCGTCGGAATGACTGAGATGCGCAAGCGACGAGTGGTCGTCCGCCAGCTTTCCGCTCTCGAGGCTCTCGGTGGCGTTACTAACATCTGTTCAGACAAGACGGGCACTCTCACCCAGGGTCAGATGGTGACGCGCAAGGCCTGGATTCCTGGCGTGGGCATCTACAGCGTGAACAAGTCGGACGACGCCAACAACCCTACCCGTGGCTATGTCACCCTGGGAAAACCCCCGGCGTCGAAGAAGGAAGCCGAAGAGGAGCAGGAGCGGAAGCGTCTCGAGCACGATCAAGCCCGAAGCGCCGCGGCGCTCAGGTTTGATGTTCCTGCCGATAAGCAGGAGAAGGACCAGCCGCGTGCTGACGAGGCGCGCGATGATGAGGAAGAGGACTTCACTGCGGAGAAACCTGCCGCGATGCCGGAGGTCGTACCCGAGCTGGATGCTTTCCTCCATTCCGCTGCGCTCTGCAACCTTGCCACCGTCCGCCACGATCCCGAGGCCAACAAGTGGCAGACGATGGGCGACCCGACCGAGATTGCTCTTCAGGTTTTCGCGCACCGATTCGGCTATGGCAAGAAGACGCTTGAGGCCGAGCACGGCTGGAAGCAATTGGCCGAGTATCCGTTCGACAGCACGGTCAAGCGCATGTCGGTTATCTACAAGAAGGAGGGCGAACAGGACGCTTTCGTCTTCACCAAAGGTGCCGTCGAACGGGTCGTTGACCTCTGCACGACCATGGGGATCGGAGAGCACCAGCGGACGATGACCCCGGAGTTGAAGGAGAAGATCCTCGAACAGATGGGATTCCTGGCTGAGCAGGGTCTTCGCGTGCTCGCAATCGCCCAGAGGCCGGCGCCTTCGGGGTACCAGCCGGGGCAGGGGATTCCTCGAGAGCAGGTCGAGCGTGACCTGACGCTGCTGGGTTTGGCCGGTCTGTACGATCCGCCTCGGCTTGAAACTAAAGATGCTGTGAGACGTAAGTCAGCTTCCGGAGTACAATGCCCGATGGGGAATTTTTCTGACAACCTGCAGAATGTACGATGGCCGGAATCCGCGTCCACATGCTGACTGGTGATCACCCCTCGACTGCATCAGCCATCGCCAAGGAAGTCGGCATTATCCCTAAGAACCTCGGATCTCTGTCCGCTGAGGAGGCTGCTTCTCTCGTCAAAACCGCAGCCGAGTTCGACGGCATGACCGACGAGGAGATCGATGCTATGCCCAGTCTGCCCCTTGTGATCGCTCGCTGCGCCCCTGAGACGAAGACTCGCATGATCGCCGCCCTCCACCGTCGCAATCGCTACTGTGCCATGACCGGTGACGGTGTCAACGACGCCCCGTCCCTCCGGGCCGCCGATGTTGGTATCGCCATGGGTATGGGCGGGTCCGACGTTGCGAAGACAGCCTCCGACATCGTACTTACGGACGACAACTTCGCCAGTATCGTCAACGCCATCGAGGAGGGCAGACGCATGTTCGAAAACATCCAGAAGTTCATCCTCCACCTGCTCACCTCGAACGTCGGCGAAGTCGTGCTCCTGGTCGTCGGACTCGCGTTCCAGGACCGGACCAACACGTCCGTGTTCCCGCTGTCGCCGCTGCAGATTCTCTGGATCAACATGCTGACCTCGTCGTTTCCCGCCTTCGGTCTCGGCCGCGAGAAGGCCTCCGCGGCCGTGATGCACCGCCCGCCCCACGACACGAAGAAGGGCGTCTTCACGTGGCAGATCATCGTCGACATGCTGGTCTACGGCCTGATCATGGGTTCGACGACGCTGCTCACCTTCGTCATCATCGTCTACGGCGTCGGCAACGGCCAGCGGGACCTCGGGGTCGACTGCAATCGCCACGGCGGCGACGTCTGCAACGTCGTCTTCCGCGCCCGCGCGGCCGTCTTCGCCGAGCTCACCTGGCAGATCCTCATCTCCGCCTGGGAGTTCAAGCACCTCCGCAACAGCATGTTTAATCTCGACCCGCTCCGCGACCGCAGCAGCGAGGACCGCGCCCTCATGTCCCGCTCGCTCCCCTTCTTCCGCGACGTCTGGGAGAACCAGTTCCTCTTCTGGGCCGTCGTGATCGGCTTCGTCTCCGTGTTTCCTGCGGTGTACATCCCGGGCCTGAACACCAAGGTGTTCAAGCAGCGGGGCATCGGGTGGGAGTGGGGGCTGTCGTTCGGCGGGCTGATCGTCTTCGTGCTGGGCATCGAGGCGTGGAAGGCCACGAAACGGTACACGGGCTGGTTCGCCGACGGTGAGGACTACGGGCACGGATCATCATCGCAGGGCCACGGGCAGGTTGGACATGAGCTTGGGCTGAGGCAGGGCTTCTTCAGCTTCGCCAGGACGTTCACGCGGACGACGACGGAGAAGAGCATCGATGTTGATAGCGCCATGAAGAAGAGTCTGGAGGGGGGTGCGAGGCTGAGGGAGCATGTTTGAACAAGCGGTCTAGATGGTGCATGCTCTCTGCGTGTCTGTCATCGTGTTGCGTGAGTTGAGGATGGAAATCTTTGGAGAGAGAGAGAGAGAGAGAGAGAGAGAGACATGGACATGGTATGTATGTAACGATCGTGTGCTATGAGGCTCTAGTTTATGGTGATGTGACGTTGAGATGTTGTTGAATTTGATTGATACCCAGGGTCTATCCTTATCCTCCTCGTGATGGACTTGATGACATGTCAACCTGGCGATGCAATGTACCCGCTAGCTAGCTTCTAGCATCTAGGGCACAACAGGTGCTTTTGTGAGCTCCGTCCCTGCTTTTTTCTTTTCGTAAAAAAGTCTACAGTGGTTAAGAAGGTCTCTGAACCTTTAGTGACTACCTAACACTTATACCTAGGTAGTTGGGGCTGCCCCCGAGACAGTTACATAATTAATTAATGTATGTAGGTAGTCCAGACACCACCACCACCACCACCACCACCACTACTACTACTACTACTACTACTGTAAAACTAGCACTCAAATGAACAACCAGAATATCACCACCATTTTTTATTTTTTCCCCTTTTCTTTGTCTGTTTGGTTTCGCCTAGGTCTACTACACTACAAGAGAACATAAAGGATGTGCCCTCACTACTATACTATACTATACTATACTACTCCCCCCTACTCTGGGTGCTATGATAAAATCAGGGACTAAACCCCCGACTCCTACCGAAGATGTTTCAGTTAACCGCCGCCTTTCGCCTTCGTCGACAAAACTGTTACAAGGGCATCTCTAGATCCTAGTCGGAAGAAGGAATTACTTATTTCC
>ENA-UOXB01000104-UOXB01000104.1-bioreactor-metagenome-genome-assembly--contig:-NODE-104-length-95602-cov-13.521021_pt1 | contig 95602 bp, 68 predicted proteins | sample MGYA00238158_ERZ761615 | MGnify/ENA primary metagenome ERZ761615 (study PRJEB28904, sample SAMN06267902) | bioreactor metagenome | isolation source: Joint BioEnergy Institute, California, USA...
CCCCCAAAAAAAAAATAAACTGTATCACTGGGGAGCCGACCGATGATCAAGATTCTCCTCTTCTTCTTCTGTTCTTTTGTCAACGAATACATGCGAATACATGACATGACATGCATAACAGCCTCGGGCACGAACAGACATCGTGCTGTTTATTATATCATCCTTTAGCACACTGCCGCTGATGGAAGAAGACTATGTATGAGGCCCCGCGTACGGATTCTTCAGCGCATACAGAGTACTATGAGACCAATCAATCTTCCTGCAACCAGCGGGCGGGCGGGAGACTGGACCTTCCAAAGGTCCTTCTGCCATACGGCAGTCTGAAATCTCCGCTCAGCAGCCAATCCATGAGGATAAGCCTGGGAGAATGCTTTATATAGTATCCATAGTATATCTGCGCCACAGCACCTTGCCTGCCAGGCAGGAGTCCAACGATGACTGGGAATACACCGGTCCGTCCTCGTATGGGGACAGCTCTCGTCAGTAGCCCCTGATCCCGCCAGTTTAGAATGTTGAGTATTCACCGTTATTCATAGACCAATGGCACGTACACTCAAACTCCATTCGATCACAACCTGCGGCCACGGTGAAGTAGACTGGAGTTCCTGACATTACGCAGATAGCACAGCTTTGGGACTGGAAAAGCCGTTGGTCGCGGGTATCTGGAAAGATAGGTATATGGATGCTTAGGTCTAGAGAAAGCAGCTTCATGCTTGGCATATCTCTTCTTCAAAACGCATTATGTGGATGCTACACCTAGTCTATCTACGCAGGTATCAGTCATCTCCAGAACCACTGCACCACTCATCTCTCATCCTCGGAAGCAGAAGTAGTCTTCTACTACTTTGTGCGCGCCAAAACATGCAAAATTGATACTATGCAACTCGTAACGCGTTTCCAATGCCGAAACCCTCTAGAGAAGGATCTACAGATCTACCGGAATTCATCCATGAACTGGGCATGGAACTTGGTGATGCGCTCAACCCAGTCCGTGCCCGGAGCGAGGAACGTGGTCCGGAAGTGCAGCGTTCCCTCCTTCTGCCCGAAGCCGGTGCCTGGGACGACGCAGACACCCGTGGCGTCCAGAAGGCGCATACAGTAGAACTCGTCCGGCGCGCGGTTCTCGGCGGCAGCGGCGGCGATGGCCTTTGGCGGAAGCTTGATGGTGGGGAAGAGGTACATGGCACCCTGGATGGATGATGTATGTTAAAACGTACAATTCCACAACTCAACCCGTCGATGGTGAATATGGGATACGAACCTGCGGCTCCTGACACTCCACACCTTCCATCTTCTTGAACGCTTCGTACAGGGCCAGGGCCCGCTTGTGCAATCCCTCCTTGATTTCGTTGTATTCCTTCTGGTAGAGCTCGTAGCTGGGGTCACCCTCCTGCGGCGGGTTGACCATCAGTTCCACAAGGCACTGCCCGATGACTGGCGGGCAGAGCATGATACTGATGAACTTGTAGATCTGGGCACTGACCTCCGGGTCGAAGCCCACGAGCTCGAAGTAGCCGCCGCGGTGGCCGCACTCGCCCACCATGCCCTTGGAGACGCTGTGCATGGAAGCCAGCTCGACGCCGTCATACTTGCCGGGGAACTCCTGCTGCAGCTCTCGCAGCCGCTTCTTGAAGGAGGTGAACTCTCCGATGAAAACGTTAGTCTGGTAGACCTCGTCGGCCAGAACAACGAGCTTCTCCTCGACCGCGAGGTCGAGGACATCCTTGATGTCCTCGCGGCTCAGTGAGGCGCCGGTTGGGTTGCCCGGGTTGATGACAACAATGGCGCGGACATCGATACCCTCCGCCTTGGCCTGTTCTAGGGACTTGCGGATGGTGTTGATATCCGTGCCCCAAGCCTTCTCTTCCTCCAGGTGATACGGAACACACTTGGCGTTCAGCACGGACAGCGTGGCCGTGTAGAGAGGGTACTGTGGGATGGGGACGAGGACACCAGTCTGGGGGCCTTCACAGATGACATGGAGAAGGGTGTTCACGGCCGACGAGGCTCCAGCAGAGAGATAGATGTCATCCTTGTTAGCGGGGAAGCCATCCCGTCGCTCGATGAACTTGGCAACGCTCTCCCTGATGGCCGGAGCTCCATGGCTCTGGCTGTATGCACCCACGTTCTGGACATCCTTCAGCAGCTTCTTGGCTCTGTCGATGACGTCCTGCTTGTATCCGAACGACGTCTTCAGCGCCTCCTCATTGTCCAGCAGGTTAGGGTACTCGAGAATGCTGAGAACCTGGCGGAAGAACGTAATGGGCTTCTGGTCGAGCTGCTGCGGGTTGCCGATGTTTGCGAAGATGACGCTGTCGAACGGCAACGACTTGTCCCCGTTGGCCAACCTCACGCGGTACTGCTCCGCCTTGGTGGCGAGCTCCCCGCGGACGGCGTACTTGGCGGCCCGCACATGGGGGTTGATGTTGTTGACGTTGAGACGGCGGGGGGAGGAGACCGACATGTCGCGCCTGCTTGTATGGGTGACAGAGACGCTGGAACTGAGGAAATTACTCGACTGCGGCGGGGCTGGAGACGCTGTATCCACCGGGACCTGGTCAGCAAGCAGCACGTCTTAACAGCAGACCTGGAATCGCACGCGTTTCGTTGTTTGTGAGGGGCACACAGTGAGATGGAGACCGATGACACAGAGCACGAACTTTTTCCGGGTCCCGAGAGGGCCACGACAGCACGCAGCAAGTGGGGGAGACCGCGCTCGGGGGAGCAGCTAGCGCGGAGGACCCGACAGAAGCAGCAAATCCAGCAGATATGGGGGATCACTGGGGATGGGAGGGGGAGAGGAGCAGCGGCGTACCTGCAAAGCGCCCGATCGAGACTCGCCCGAGACGGCACGAGAGCCGCAGCGGACGAGGCAGTGGAGAGCAGCGCGCGAGGGAGCCGGACATGGCGAGCACAGCGTCGTGCCTGGCAGTTGCTCCACCGCGGGGTCTGGCAGACACAGACTGACCTGCGCTCCGGGCGCGCTGCGGCTCGTCGCCCTTTCTCCGAGCCCGCTCCCCTCCGCCCTCCGCACCTCCGCTGCCGAGAAACCGCCGCCGCCAGCCATACAAGCACACAGTCCTCCTACTCTGGAGTCCAGACAGACACAGGTCCCCGTCCGGCGAGATAGCAGCGTGCTCCAGCTGAGGTGATCCTGGGTGAAGCCACCGCTGCAGCGTGCGACCGGGATACAGACAGCTGCGGCACCATTGGCCGCCGTGTGAGACCCTCGGGCAGATGCGGCTCTGGCAGACCGCGCCACGTTACGAGCACGCTCCCGACGGGGATCCTACAGGGTTCCTACGAGAATGCATGTCGCGTCCTCCTGCTACAACGGCAGTCCCCGGGACGCTCCCCAGCAGACAAAGAAGAAGATCCGGAGGTAGTGTCATTGTCATTACTTATGCGAATACACCAGCCAGCTCTTCCGTCGTATTTTCTGCCGCTCTAACGACCAACCGCATAACCCAATCCCATGAAGGCATCCAGGCTGGGGAACGTGAGAACGACGTGTGAGATGGGACAGCCCGCTCTAACTTCGCTCGCTGCCCCGTAGCCGGACGGCCTGCCCGTATTTCTGCAGCTTCGTGATCAGGGCGTCGCCCTGCTTCACCACATCCGCGTACTGCTTGTTCTTGCTGTCCGGCCGGTTGGTCTCGATGACCCCGTTGACTCGATCGATCGTGCAGGCTATCCGGCCGCCCGCGATGAACTTGGCCAAATCCCTGCGAGGCCGTCAGTACGCCTTCCAGGCTCTCGATGAGATTAGCAGCACATACCGGTCCAGGTAATCCACCGTCACGCCAAAGTCGTTCGCCATGCTGGCCAGTCCGACCACTTTGTAGCTCTGAAGCAGCTGCTGGTATGCGCGCAACCTCATCTCCCGAACGAACCATGCGCGGTGTTCGTAGAGGTATCGATCCTGGCTCAGGAAGTTGTCCTCAACCGCTGCGAGGGCGAGGAAGAAGGACCGGTAGTTGCCATTGTAGAGGCTGCTGACGAGGCTCGCCAGCGGCGAGAAGTCCATAGGCCTTTCTGCATCCGCCTGGGTGCCAGAGCCGGTCCCAAGGGTGGTCAGGTTGACGGCCGTGGTCGCTGTTCCAGGCGTCGCGCTGGTCACTGAAATGTCCTTCATCTCCTCATCCTTGACCGTGGATCCGGAGGAAACAGCACCTGTTAGCGCAGGGAGCCTGTCTTCACCTTCTCCAAGAATAGCTTTGATCTCCGGCGCATCGACCACCTTGGACTTGAAGTCGACTCGCTTGAGCGAGAGCGACCCCGCAAGGACCGCGTAGATCACAAGGGAAGAGTAACTGCACAGTTCGTAGCTCGTAAAGGTAGACAGACTGTCGAGAAGAAGGGGAGCGGCAAGGTTGTATGAGCGGATCGTAAGAAGATGGAGGCCCTTGTAGGCCTTCAATCTATTCCGCCGGTCCCAGTCACCGCCGCTCTCGACCAGAGCGCTCGCGCGCTCGACGTTCTTCTTGACAAAGACCCTGTCCCCGAAGAACAGACCAACCCTGATCAGCGCCAGCACCAGATCGATCTTCGTTCCCAGCACACCGATCTTCTCGAGCAAAGCTTCGTACGCTGCGACTGCTTTGTCCTAGCCAACGCATGACAGGTCAATATATCGTCGAAAACGAAGAACCACCGACCGAGCAATTCCACGATCCTCATTCTCACCTTGTCTCCTATTCGTGCATAGAACTCCGCGCGCTTGCCCTGTGCAGCCAGGACTTCCGTGTCACCAGCGGCTTCGGCCGCCTCTTCTTCCTCCTTCTGCAAAGCCTCCAGTTCCTTGTTGTTTTCCTCAACTAATGATTCATAGTACTTCTCATCCCACGGAAAATCGATTTTCACCGGCTGCTTCTTGTTCGCCAACATATTCGAGGTAATGAGGGGTTTGGTCGCATTTCTAGCGGCCGGGGTCGGGTGCTGGGGAACACCTTCGCCAGAGCTGTTCAGGATACCCTCGACCGGGTGTGCAAGGTGTCGGTACAAGGGAGCCATCTTGAACTCTTCGATGGCGCTCTGGAGCTTTTTCAACGAGTTCTGTCGGATCGTCTCCGGGCATGATGGATTCGAGATGTTGAAGACATCTTGGGCGAGGGTGAGGTCAGGGTACTTGATGTATTGCGGATCGGATCCCATGCTGGAGCGGAGAGATGGGAGAACTAGGACACGGAAAAGCAGACGAAGGAGGAAAAGGGGGAGAGGGGGAAGAGGAGTCTGGGCTTGCGGTTTGTGCGGGACGATCTGGATGTTTGGACAGCGGAGGTCACCACCTTAGGCTGCGTTGATCGTCGTAGCTGATCTGAGCTGTGAGACTGGGCGGATGTTTTTCCAGCTCCGATGCACCTGCGAACCCCAACACCGCCCGCGCCATGTCCGATCGCTTTATCAGAGATGGCGAGCTATTTTTGTTTCTACGCTGAAATGAAGATGCTGACGCATGTTAGAGGAACTCTGATGATATGAGGACGTCGTCTGCTGCTCTATCTTCCTCCAATACAGCCAGGTTTTTTGCACTCAGAATTCAGCTGACCTGACAAGCGTCAAATTCTCGACACAAGAACTGCGGACTTTCGAGTCTACTCGTTCATAGTATTCCCTGGCTGACTTTATTAACAATCGAGACCTGACCTTTGCAGCTTGCTTTGGAGTCTCTTGTGAGACAGCCTATGACTTTTTCCTGTATGAACGCGTCTTAAACCGTCCGTCCTGACCGGACACAACCTACAACCAAGGTCAAGGGTACGAGTTTGTCTTGTACTGTTTCATCGCGGTTTCATCTGTCAGCGTTCCGATCAGCCACATTATGATATCCCTTCTGAGAACCGTCAACCGTCTATATTTTCCCCCAAACTACCTCTTTAGGCAGGTTGAAGTGCATTGACTGTATCAGATCCGTTTCACGTTACCATTCTCAGCCTTAGACAAGTGGATCCCTTTTTTAAATTCAACCACCCCTTTCCAAAAATGGGTACCCCTGCAGTACGATGGCCAGACATATGTCGATTCTTATTTATAACAAGCTTATTGAATAGATCCCCGCATCGATTCGAGCGTGTGAATGGTCTCAACTGGTCATGTCTAACTTGAGGTTGCGCTATTATTCATGCTTGAAATACCTACCTTCACAGCACTTGTCTTTGGCTTAAAATGCTTGTATTCGGGTATGTCACTGCGCCTATGCAGTAGAACAGTGTTATAAAAAAGAAAAAAAGGAGTTCCGATTTTGCTAGCGGAAGTCTCAAAATATTATTTTTGTCAATGGAGATCTCTTATTCTATGCGATGAATGCCGACATCTTTCAACATTGAAGGGACCTTGCCGCCCCTCACCGAGTCATCATTTTTACTCTAATTCGCTGCGAGTTGAGCAAATGTTATTTATCTACAGATTTATCGAACAGAGTTGACCCTTCCCCGAGGCAATAATAATGTTTGCTATATGCCGCTGAACGGATTCATCCAGAAACTAGGCGTTTCAGCACCAGCGCCCCGCTACGATACGAAACAGACCCTTACAGGGATTTCCTGTTGATCTTTCCCCGATTGGACTCTGTTGCCATTGAGCCACCATCAATACACATCGACATTACCATCTTAGGAAGCGGGAATTACTGTTGTGGCAGAACCCCGGACTCGTTTCTTTTCTGATCTCAAACTCTGAACCCTTTTTGCATGATTCGTACGCCTTTGTCCCGTGCGCTTCTCGCAATGGTTTCCTATCCCTATCTTCAATCCATATGCCTCCTCGCCCTTAATGTGGGGTCTGGTTTTGCCGTGCACTATTCCATCTAAGCCATCGTCGCCGAGACAAAATAGCGCTGTTGAAATTTTTAAATGTATGAGAACTGTCTGAAATAGGGAGCAAGATGACTGAATAGGAAACTGTGTACAATTAAGGGTATCTTGGCTTGTTTTGACAGTCATCCTACTGCCAACGCCATTTTTGACTCTTGGCTTAGCAAAAGTATATAAGATGGCGTGCTTCGCCGCGTCCAAGGAGAACGCCCATCAGCTCTGGTAAGCTGGAAACGCGGGTCGGGACCCTTCACTGAATATCCTTTACTTCTCTTTGTAATCATTTTTCTTTTTCTACTGAAGGCTGGTCCTACTTGTTTTTGATATCATGAAGACTAAACTTTCCATCATCACCTTTTCCCTTCTGACCATTGCTCAGCTGGCAGCGGGTCACGGCGCTATTATCCGAGCAACTGGTGACCAGGGTGGTAATGGCACCGCTCTAGGAAGTGAGATCTCCCTTACAATGTTGTCGTGACGCACCAGCTCACGGCAGCCGACAGTCGATGGGTCTATTCCCCGCAATGGCAGAACCCGGAATCCTTTCCAGCGGGACACAACCCGCTTCCGCGGAAAGGCTGCGGATATTTGCGGCTCGACTATACTGGTGGGTGTCCCAGTAATGCTCTACCTCGAAAGAGGCCCAGCTGACAATGATCAGGGAGGTGTCAATGATGTGGAGGCCGGAACCAAAGCCGTGCTGGCCGCGTCCGGGGGCATCCTCCCTCAGATCTCTGCTGGCGGTGAACTCCGGATGACGCTTCACCAAATCAACGCCGATGGTGCAGGACCGTATACCTGCTTGATCGATTCAACCGGCACCGGTACTCAGTGGCAGCAAATCCAGGTCACCAAGAATGTGCCGGGCAGACGGGGTAGAAATGCTCAAGGAGTCGTCACTGACTTCGTAAGTGGACCTGCAGCTCTCCATTATCCTTTTTATTACTACCATGGCAGCACGCTGATAGTGAAACCTGTTTAGCCCCTGAATGCCGCAATCCCCGCGAATCAGACCTGCACCGGTACCGTCGCCGGCCAGTCGAACGTCTGCCTGGTTCGCTGCCAGAACCCTTCACGCGCTGGTCCTTTCGGCGGCTGTGTTCCTGTGCAGATGACGGGCCAGGCGCAGGCCCAGGCAGGAAATCAAACAGCAAGTACTACAAGTACATCCGCCGCCGGAAACAACACGACAACGACGGCCAGCACGGCAGCGAGTCAAACAACAGGTAGTGCGGTCGCAGCCGGAAACACAACAAGTGCAGCCGTATCCGGAAACACGACCTCGACAGCCAGAGACCCGTCCACTGTGGGTAGCATAACCTCGCTTGAAAACAAGAAGTTCAAGCGCAGCTTCTTCCCGAGTATCATCCGCCGTGAGGGGGATAGCTTGCAGGCGAGGAGAATCCCGGTTTTTGATCCCATCCAGCCGGGTTCCGGTGGTCTGAACTGAGCAATGGGCATAGATGGGCCGGATCTATCCGCTAGGCTAGGGCGCAAATCAGGTGGTGGACGAAATCTTGAAGTCTGCTGATGTGACACGATAAAAAACGAAAATTCTGTTAGATTTTTTGCAAAACCTTTTTTATTTGTTTTCCCTTGCATACTGTCCACCAACTTGCTTTCCGTGTTGTTCCTTGCATAGGAACACGAAGTAATGCTCGGTACACATACATACGTACAGATAGCCCATAATGCCACCCCCGCAACAGGGCTTTCTGTTAGAGTATATATACGGTAGCAGACTCGCACGGACCGAATTGGTTTCTCTGCCTTTTTACTCCGTAGTTCACCACTTTCTGTCAAGTGGTCTCATACCACATGGGGTGCTGTACAATCATCAGATCGATCAGCTTTGACCTTCATAAACACCTCTTATTATGGACTTGATTGAGCGGCCTGCTATTCGATCCCTAATCGGAGACACCTCGATGTACTGTATTTTCCAGCTTTGCAGATGTCTACTTAATAATTTCGTTAGCACTTCATGGTGCTGAATTAGGACCAGGTAAGTTCTCTTAATCGGAGAATAGAATGGCCTTGTTTGCTTGAAAGAAAAAAAAAATCTCCTTCATGTATTATTACACACCTAGTAAACGCATAAACATCTATGCGGACGGAAGAGATAAGATCCGCCGATAATCTTAGATCCATCATCCGCCGCAGATACGGACTTCCGTATGGGGTGCTCTTGCTACCCTCCACCCCTATGTGCCCGGAAACCCATTTACCACAATACCGAACTGTCATCATCGGACTTCTGCTCTTGGACCTGCAGGTGCTGGGGCTGTTCCACGGACTTGGATGGCGAATGTGTGTGCCCGACCGTGAGTGCTATCTACATGCAACCTTGCAAGTTCTGCACCACTGCGCCCCCTTCTTTGCATTTTATTTTCTTCTAGAACGCCGTTCTAGCGCCGCCAGCAGCAATCGCTTCCCCGGTCACTATTGCTAGTGAGCTACGACTGCTACTAGCTCTGTACTACGACGCGCAAACTGCGACGCTGGAGGCCTGTCGACAGTCCAGGGTACCCAAAAGCCGGGGTATGTCCCGACTGCGTGGGCGGTGGGAGGTCGATGATTGGGTCATCTGAGAGGATATACTACTGCATGATCGTTGCGTTGCCCTTGCTTTCGTGGAGTCCGTTATTATTATTATTATTATTTTATTTCTTGACCGGGATTCTATACTACGCTCCCTGGAGCCTGGAGCCTCTGCAGGGACGAAGGATACGTAGTACGCTGTTTCTAGGAAAAAAAAGTCTTTTTTTACCCTGTCGACGTCATACGTGATAAGAACCGTTGTACAGGACATGGATTTTTGGCTTAGTTAAAGGCGATCCGTGGGCTTTTTTTCGTTTTCTCTTCCTTAATGCCGTGAGATCTCCACCGGTACTTTCTATTATGACGTTGTTAGTAGTATACTTCGTTATGGAAGCCCGCTGATCGCATCCTTCCGTGCCTTTCTTTTCACTTCTCGCTGCTTGATAAGAGAGAAAAAAGGCCAAAGCGCGGACAAGGAGCTAGTCGCTAGAGAGCACACGTGCATCCGAACCAACGACTCAGAGCCGAGATACCTGCTACCAGGTCAGTTTCCGTACTTTTGTTCCGTGCTCCGTATAGAGGGGGCCGGTGATGGTGGACCGATTGTGCATTTACCCGATTTGTACTGTATGATGAAATGGCGGGGCCGGGACGTGCTCCGGTGTACCTGCATGCAATGCCATACGGTGTATATTTTTGATGTCTCGATAGAAGCAGGGGAACTATGAATGATGAATACCACTGCTGGATCAGATGACAGTTCGGCGGCAAAGAAAAGTTGCAAGTGCCTGCTTTACGCAGAATGCAGACCACAGAGAAAAAGACGGCGACGTCGAACGGCCGGTGAGGGCACCGCCGCAGGGTCGCAGCCGCACGGTTGCAGCCGCTAAGCCTGAAGCGGCCGGCGGGTCGACGCTTGACCGGGACGGGCAACGCCGGGTCTGTCCAACGGTCCAACCACCGGCCGGCGGGGCAGGCCGGGCATCTACCCGGGCCGGACAAGCGCGCACCTGCCGACCTACCCCGGCTCGATCTGGCGGACGGGGCAACTCCGCGCCTATCTCGACGCGCAGGCACGACCGCCGGCCGGGTCCACCACTGGCCATGCTGATAACGCCCACATGCTCCCTGACGTCGCATCCCGACTCTCTTTTTCCTTCTATGCCCTTTTTTTTTTTTTTTTTTTTCACGAGGACGGATTGGGAATCGGGTGGCTCCAGGCCCTGAGTACTTAATCATGTCCAGCACCGCGCAAGGAAAAAAGGACGCCCGCCTCTCTGCGGTCCGGTGATCTGCCCATCTCGTCTTCTCCTCTCTCCCTCTTCACGCTTCTTCCTTATCGGATAACAGCTATATAGATACCTACGTAGCTGTTATCTGCCTTGGACACGAGGCCTCTCTTCGTCCATTGACATCCTCCCAACATCGCACATCATGGCTTCCAAGAAGGAAGAAAGCGCGGCTGTTGAAAAGGCCCCCGCGCCCCTCGAGGACGTTCCTGTCGAGGTGGTGCCCCTTGAAAACATCCAGAAGAGCCGCTGGGAGCGCAGCTGGCCCACGATCGCATGTGGTGCGGGGTTGTTCTCTGATGGTTATCTCAACGGGGTATGTATTCCTTCCGTCCATGGATCTATCCAAGAGCGCATGCCACTTGTTGGCAGAAGAGACTTGGGCTCCCCGCGGGCGTGACCAATGATTCGATTCTGCGTGACGTGACCTTGGCAGCTGACATGGATCCGTCCAGGTTATCGGCCCCGTCAACACCCTGCTGCAGCAGATCTACCCCGACACATACAAGAAGTCCCCCGCCAGCCAGAATGTCTCGTCGATCGCGTTCGCCGGTACGGTCCTTGGTCAGCTCATCTTCGGAGTCGTCAGCGACCACTGGTCGCGCAAGTGGGCGCTGATGATCTCCACCGTCATCCTCATCATCTTCGCCGCATTGAGTGCCGGTGCGTACGGCGCCGGTGGCAGCCAGTATGGCCTCTTCGCGGCGCTCACCGCGTACCGTTTCTTCCTCGGCATTGGCATCGGCGGCGAGTATCCGGCCGGCTCAGTCGCGGCCGCAGAGAGCACCGGCGAGCTCAAGAAGGGCCATCGCAACCGCTGGTTCATCATGTTCACCAACTTCCAGATCGACGCCGGTTTCGTCATCGCGAACCTGGTCCCCATGATCCTGGTTCTGATCTTCACTGAGAACCACCTCCGTGCTGCGTGGCGTGTGGCTCTGGGTCTGGGTGTCATCCCTCCCCTCAGCCTGTTCTACCTGCGGCTGAAGCTGCAGGAACCGGAGGAGTTCAACCGGGAACGGATGCACAAATACCCGGTTTGGTTGATCGTCAAGTAAGCTCCAACGTGTCGAACTCCAATTCAGCATGGATACTGACCGCTATCTAGGTTCTACTGGAAGCGCCTGGTATGATCTTTTCCGGATATATGATTTCTTATTTGAGAAGAACACGAACTAATCTAGGCTAGACTGTTGTCTCCCTTGTCTGGTTTCTCTACAATTTCTCTGTCTACGCTTTCAACATCTACTCCTCCGAGTGGATCAACACCATCCAGGGAGAAAACGCTCCCCTGTGGAAGGCACTTGGCTGGAGCACCCTGGCCAACCTGTTCTACATTCCTGGCTCTGTCACGGGTGCTTTTGTGAGCGACTGGATTGGCCCGCGCAATACGCTGGCCCTTGGTGTGCTCCTCCAGGCCGTCGTTGGGTTCATCATGTCTGGCTGCTACAAGTGGCTGTCGATGCCCAAGAACGTCGCTGCTTTTGTCGTGGTCTACGGGTAAGAACCGTCCGACTGCCTCCTCAGTAGCCGGTCGACTGACGCTCCCTGGACAGCATCTTCTCGTCCCTCGGTGAACTGGGCCCCGGTGACAACATCGGACTGGTCGCGTCGAAGACCAGTGCCACTGCCGTCCGTGGCCAGTACTACGGTATCGCAGCAGCCATGGGAAAGGTGGGCGCCTTCGTCGGAACCTACGTTTTCCCCATCATCCAGAGGAATGCTCCCAACGAGATCCGCAGGGGCCAGGATCCCTTCTTTGTCGCCAGCTCGCTCTGCATCCTCAGCGCCGCGATGACCTACTTCCTACTACCCCCTATTGGACAGGTGAGAACGGTACTGCTGCTCCATCTATCGGGTTCCGCAGCTGACCCCTCTGTTCACCAGGACACGATCACCGAGGAAGACGCCAAGTTCCGTGCCTATCTCGAGGCTAATGGCTATGATACCTCGACCATGGGCAACAAAGAACACCAACAACGGCGGGCGACCCGCGGCGGCGTCACCAGCACGGCGTAACCGACTTTTCTCTCTACAACTCGCCGAGGGAAGGTTGTATGCGGCCCTTTCCCCAGCTCAGCGCTATTGCTTTCGACGATGTGCATTGATAATGATACCCCACGTGTATAATGGTAATGAGTAAGAGGACCAGCTTGTTTCGAGACGAGCTTGGACCGGCAAGCACGGTAGAAAACAGATGGATCCCCGGATGCCCCCATCCCATACGACAAATTGTCCTTCCGCGCATCCGATCGATGGAACCAGGCCCTACGTAGCCCGTACCGCCCGGAAGGAGACGAGGAGACGAACACCCGAGACGTATGCGCCCTGTGTCATGATACGCCCTCCCTTGCTGTGCCTTGTATGTAACATTATCGTCTTGTATTCTTACTGGGATCGAGGTAGCTATTCCGTACATACAAGAATTAGAGCCCATCCCTTATGACGTTGCCCTTGCCCTCGATGCTTCTGATACAGAAATGGCCCATATGTGCATGCAGCATGCAAGCCAATGTTGAGGGGTTAGAGACTCACTGCGTATAGCACAGTGAGGACAAGAACTGTTCCATACGACGAGTGTGCTCTGCCCATTGTAGAAGAGCGGAAAGCTATGGCGTCCTTGCCATGAGCTGGCTTTGTTGACCAGACTGCCAGGCGACAGGCGGAGTTGTATCTCTCACCTCTTCCTCGGAGAGATCCGATTATCTGTCACTGGGATAGAGATATCTCGGAACCAGCAAGAGAGACACAGGATCACGGGGAGGGAGGTGCTCCCCCACACGAAGCGCCGAACCGAGGTTGACGAGACGCTCCGCAAGCGGGCGTCCCTGCCCGACCTCGCAGCCGCAGACCCCGGCCATCCTCCCCTTATCTCCTTCACCCAGACCGGGCCAGGCTTCTTTCCTCCATCGCCGTCTCGTCTGCCATCGACTTGTCTGCATAAGGCTCCCCGCCTGTTCTGTTCCTGCTCCGGTCCCCTAGCAGTGTGACAAGCAAGAACGGGAACCCCTACGTCACGGACATCCAAACGACGATAAAAGAGCTCCAGCAAACATGGTCGCGGATGCGCTGGTCTACCACCCTGCGGTAGCGCACTACTTGCGCTTCGTTGCAACAACGGGTATGTACCCATATTTTTCTTTGCTGCTGTCCATTCTATCTCTGGTGGATCACAAGTGATGCATGTTCATTCTCCACCTGATCGATAGCGGGCATCGCCCTGCTGCGATCTCATGCACATCATCGCAACCATGGTCTAACTTCCCTCCCCACAGTTGGCCGCGACAAGGTCCTCCGCACCCTGCAGTACTTTGCCCGCTTCTTCGCGTGGTACCTCTACCGCACCAACCGCCCCCAGTCGTCCATCGCCCCCTTCGAGGCCATCAAGAAGCAGTTCGGCCTGACCCGCAAGATCCTCCGCGTCGGCAAGTTCGTCGAGCACCTCAAGGCCGCCGCCGTCGCCTTCGACAATAAGGGCCCCGTCGACCCCGTCCTCCGCTACCTCGCCGTCGGGCGCCAGCTCGGCTACGCGGGATACCTGTTCATCGACACGGTCACCGTCGTCGACGCCATTGGCGTCAAGAAGCTCGCGACCGCCAAGAAGCTGCAGGCCACCGCGTACCGCGCGTGGCTGGCGGGGCTGGTGTGCAGCGCCGTGGCGAGCGTCTACACGCTGTGGAGGCTGCAGGAGAAGGAGAAGACGGTGGATCGGAAGGAAGGCGAGGGTGTTGTTGAGGCGAAGAAGATCGAGAAGTCTGTTCCCTTCCCCTCGCCTCCCAATTCCCTATCCTGTTTCAGTGGGTTGACTGACATCCGATTCTGCAGGGAACGCGCCACGACCCGTACGCAGCTCGTCTCCGACCTGTGCGATATTACCATTCCCATCTCCAGCCTTGGCCTGGCCAACCTCGACGACGGCCTCGTCGGCATCGCCGGTACGATCAGCAGCTTGATCGGCTTGCACTCGGCCTGGAAGAAGACCGCATGAGTTGATGCCAGTTATCGTGGCTGGAGTTTTTCACCGGTAATACGATAGCAGGGAGGTTCCATTGCCAAGTTCAGGTGTGATGAGAAGCCAATGCCATGTCATTATCATTGTCATGTCGGGCTTTCGCGTGGATCTGATCTAGCTGGCTGGCCCGGTGGTCTTCTTTCCTTTCCTTTTCCTAAAACAATATAATAATGCTCTCTCTGGTATGGCATCCGTCTGTCTATCCATCGTGGAGCTATACTATCATTAATTAGAGAAAAAAAGAACAACATCCTGTGGGATAACCAAAAAATCAACAACAAAAAAAAAGCGAATCCCGGAATGTACATGTTCCCGTTTTGTGTTTTGATCCAGTTGGGCTCGGTTGACTTTCTGAATGGTTTTACCCTTTTCCCCGCATTATCATCATTATTTCGAAACTTTTGTTACTTTGATAATAGCCTCACATGTATCTACTGTATATTATTATGTCCGTATGTATCTTCCAAATGTAATTGTATGTATGTATATGTATGGATATACGTGTCTATATCCTATATCCTTCTTTATATAAACCTTTACCTCCCTACGCGCTACCTACCTACCTACCTATCTATCTATCTATCTAGCCATCTCTTAACTGCCTGGTCATGCTGCAAAAAAAAGGTTGGATACGGAGAGGCTGACTTTAGCAAGATGGCTTAGGTGCCTATGCCTAGGTACTGAGTCAAAAGACCTGGCTCACCACTGCAACCAACTTTCATTTAGGTGAGATGGGTTAGGTACTCATACCATCTTTGCAACAATTCATTATATACAATACTTTTGACATGTTTATATAGACATTATATGCATACATACATACGACATTACGCGCTGATAGACAGACAGCCGCTCATCTAGAAATCACTCTACAACCACCATCCGTTGGTTCGCTCACTCACTCACTGAGAAGCCGCCCCCGGAATCAACCGCGCCTCCAGCGGCCACTTCGCGACAACGGCCTCGTCGCCCGTCAGCGTAAACGGCAGGACGGCATCGCGCTCGTTGTTCAGCGCCAGCTCGTACCGCCCCGGGTACAGCACGCGATTACCCTGCTCATCCACGCGGGTGACGCTGCCGATGGCCACGGGGATCGTCAGCGTCGCGGACTCGCCGGGTGCCAGCGTCGGCAGGCGGTCGAACCCGACGAGCCACTTGTTCGGGTAGGGCGCGGGGCCGGCGTCCCTGGTGCCGGCGAAGAGCATGGCCGAGTACGGGGACGCGCGGTGGCCGGTGTTGGTCACCTTGACGGTGAAGTTGAGGAGGGGGACCTGTTCGATGAACTCGTGGTCCGGGTGCGGTTGGGAGAGGAGGGCGGCGATGTTGTATGTCGCTCCTGCGGAGTTCTTCTTGATGTGACTGCTGTCGAGGGAGATGTGGAAGGTGGTGTAGAAGAGGCCGTGGCCGAACTCGTACACGGGCTTGCCCGTGTACCACATGTACGTCTGGCCCGGGTTCTTCCCGCTCGGCCGCAGGCTCATGTCCGTGGCCGGGAACTGCGTCGCGTATTCAGCGGGATACTGCGTCGTGACGAGGCGGCCGGCGGGCGCGCGCTTGCCGGTGATGATGTCGAACAGGGCCTGTCCGCCCGACTGGCCCGGGTAGCCGCCCCAGATCAGCGAGTTGACGTGCGGGTTGGCCTTGAGCGACGACGAGTCGACCTGCCCGCCGCCCATCTGGAGGACGACCAGCGGCTTGCGCAGCTCGCTCAGCTGGTGGATCAGGTCGAGCTGGTTGCCGGGCCAGGTGATGTTCATGCGGTCCATGCCCTCGGCCTCGATCGTGTTGTCGATGCCGCCGGCGAAGATGATCGCGTCGGACTTCTTCGCCGCGGCGAGGGCCTCCGCGAAGCCCTCCGTGGAGTCGGATGAGATGCCGGTGCCGGGCGCGTAGTTCACCTTCAGGTCGGACGCCTCGAAGGCCGCCAGGGGGCTGATCAGGTACGGGGCCGGGCCGAAGTAGTTGCCCTGCATCTGGGTCGTGGCGTTCGCCCAGGGTCCGATGAGCGCGACGCTGCGGACGGACTTGGACAGCGGCAGGGTTCCGTCGTTCTTGAGCAGGGTGATTCCCTCCACCGCGGCCTCGTACGAGATGTTCCACGCGTCGGTGGTCACCACGTCGTTCCAGGTGAGGTCCCGGTATGCGCTGCCGTTGCCGTCGAAGTAGCCAGCGCGAACCAGCGTCGAGTAGAGGCGCTTGACGCCGAGTTCGATGTCGGCGCGGGACACATATCCGTCGGCAAAGGACTCGTTCAGGTAGTACTGGTAGGTCGTGCCGCAGTCGATGTCGGTGCCTGCCCTGAGCGAGTCGGCCGCGGCCGCGGACTGGTTCAGGGCGTACATGTGAGGGTTGAAGACGTTGTACACGGCATCGCAGTCGGACGAGACGTATCCGTCCTCGACGAAGTTCCACGTGTCGCGGAGCAGGGTCTGCAGGAAGAAGGAATTGGAGCAGCTCGGCACCCCGTTGACCGCGTTGTACGAGCACATGATGCTGCGCACCTTGGCGTACCGCGTGGCCACGAAGAACTGCGGGGTGTAGTACTCGGCGAGATCTTGCTGCGTGATGCTGAGATCGTTGCCCAGGCGAGAATGGCCTCCCCAGTTCTCCAGGTCGTAGCCGGCAAAGTGCTTCGCCGTGGCGGCCAACTTCAGAGGCTGCGGATCAACTCCGCCCTGAATGCCGGTGATGTACTCGTACGCATAGACCGAGGTCAGATAGAACGCGTCCTCGCCTGGCGTCTCCTGTCCACGGCCCCAGAGCGGGTGCCTGAAACCGTTGATGTTGGGGGCGTAGACATCCAGGCCGTATCTTCCGGCGTTGTTGAACGCACGGCCCTGGGTCGAAATGATGGATGCGATCTGGTTGATCAGGGTGCGGTTCAACGACGCCATCGACAGGATCGGCATGGGGAAGGAGGTCGACCAGCTGTACTCCCCTTCCGGCGTGAAATTGGCGCGGTCCAATCCATGCAGGGACTCACTCCACACTTGATAGCTGGGGAGACCCAGTCGGGGAACCCCCGGGGCCGTGTTCCCCGTGTTGTTGATCAGCTCCTCCAGGGTGAAGAGCGAGACGAGGGAGGCTGCTCGAGCCTGGGGGTCCGCCGACGTGTTGCACACGAGATTCGAGCTGAGCGGTCCATTGACGCAGTCTGGGAAGGACAGATCGATGGTGGCCACCGTCTGAGGCGTCAGGTCGGGCTGGGACTTGACAGAGTAGTTCGCGTATGTCGTGTTGGCCTGGGCCAAGGTGGTTGGCACCAAGGCCGCCACGACGGCGAGAACTGACTTGAGGGTGGCCATCGTAGCAGATTGCTAGACCGTGTGCTCTTCTCGAAGCCATGATGAGTAGCATACCCGGTATTTATATTCAATCGACTTGCGAGGTCAAAGGCAGAACGTTCACGGGGCCCCGGTTGTCCTGATCCAAATTCAGCAGGTGATGAGGTCGATCCCCACTTTCGAAGCGGGTTGGAGAATATCCGTCGTTGACAAGCTATTTCCAAGTCTGATATACCAGACATTTAGCCTGAATACCGGCTCCGCCGTAACTTCGTCATCAACTGTCTGTTCGCTGCATTTCGGAATACGGTCTCAGTGGTGGGATATGCACAGCGGCTTCATAAGGCCCTTGCAAGGGCATCACACAGTAATTTTAAACCCAGCTCAATTGAGCACGGAGGGAGCCATTGGACATGTACCGAAGACGTTTGTCAACAGTGTACCGAGTGGGATAGTTCGGGGACAAGTTCCTCCGTATTCTGGGTTAAGAGGAACGGCGTTTTGACCTCTGTTCTAGCTCCTTCGGTGAGCTGATGCTTTTACGTGGGGAGATTGGAGTATGCCTACTCCGTAAACATGCCTGCGCCGCCTGCACGAACCTGGCCCCTGAGCTGGATGCGGGGAACTTCGGTGTGGGGGCCCCAGACGCCCCCTCTCGTCCTCCCCGGGGGGCTCGAAATTTCTCCGGAGTTTTGTGCTGACAACGCTTGCCTGCCAAAGGGAAAGCGCATGATATAGCGTCGGAACTTGTGCCTTGTCACTTGGCAATGCCCATTCTCGGGAAATGCCGAAGACCGCCATTGTCTCCTCACGAAAGAGTGATCCGTCAGCAGTGGATGGCAGTGCCGGAGTCAAAAGCATGGAGAATCCTGATATTGTTTCTCCTCTTCATAGAATCAGGTAGACGAGGCATTGGAACGAGCAGGATCCAGCCTTGGCCTAAAGCAACAGGGACATGGTGCCTGAGGCCTGTAGACTTTCGCTGATCACGTAACTCTCATCTCCGCTCTCCGAAGTCCGAACTGCGCTCGCTGAGAGAAGCAGCTGGTAATTTTGCCTAAAGTGCTGTTCCCTTGGCGAACTTGGCTTCCGCCTCGTTTCCGAGTTAGCGGCTTAGCTAGTAGTCCGCAACACATCTCCGTGGGTTCTGGATGGTTCATCCGCATTCTGTTCCCACGCTTCGCTGCAGCCTCTGGAGATCTGTCTGCAATGAGCCGGAAAATTTCTGTAGGCCTGGTAACCAGAAGCATACCTTGCTACACCCCAATCTCCGCCCTAGTCCATAACATATCTGCGAGGCATGTATGAGTTTATGTCGGACACCAAAATACCAGTTTCGCTGCAGTCAGCGGTCATGGCCTCTTTTTGTAGTCGAGCGGTAATTTTGGCTGATGGTTTATAACCATCGGTTGAGAATCATTATCGGTATTATCAATCCAGTATGATGACCGCATTTTTCGGAAGAAACTGCCGGTGCAGTGGTGCCTCTCAGCCTCGATACCCTGGCACCACATGATGGATATGGATATGTGGGTTAGGTATACTGGAGGTTGGATGTTGTGGGAAGCAGGAAGCAGGCTGACGGGTAGAAAGGTTATTATATAGGTGAGGCCTAGCCAGCCCGGTTGAACCTGCTTCTGAAGCAAACATCTTGAACATCCTCGCTGTTCCCTTCCAACAATCTTCCTAGACAGACATAGTATCCAGCTTCAACAAGGCCTACACCGTCGTCAACGAAGGCTGCCGGGCCATCTCTAACGCAAGCAGCGCCTGGAACCTGGCCGTCAGCACCCTATGGCCAATCTACTACATCTGCATCAAGGTGAGCTCGAGCATGACACCGTCCCTGACAGCAACCGCGAGATGAATAAAGCAAGGGCTCTTCAGGGCGAAAGTTCTGGAGGGACTGCAGAGGTTGGTTCAGATGGGAAAACCAATCTACTCGATCTTCCTGAACTGTATCTCTTTATCCCATCTTCGATAACCAGCCTTGACAACCCTAAATGCATCTTCCCACTTCGCAGAGAAATCTCATCTTGCCCGACCAACTTTGCATTCATCTTCTCAATCACAGCCTTCACATGCCGCATTGCTTCCTCCGCATCTTCATACTCTCCATTCCACGCCTTGAGAAACACCTTCCCCAGCCTTTGCTCCTCAAGAACTTGGAACGCACGCTGCTGAAACCGCTCATGGATGTACTGCGCCTAATCCTCCTCCAAGCCGGGATGCTCCTCCCGGTTGATCAGCAGCAGTGGCAGATGCGGGTCTCCTCGCCGCCGCCGCGGCGGGGAAGCAGAGAGATTGTTCGTCATCAGCCGCCATACTCACGTCGCCCAGTCGTTTCACACCTAGGATAGGGCCGCACAGAGTATCGTTGTAGTGCAGTGATTCATTGCGCCATAAGCCTGGGGTGTACAACAACTGGTCCTCATTCTTCATTGTCAGTCGGCAGAGTGGCGCTGAGGAATCCTGTAATTGCAACAGAGAAATCAGAGCCCGGCCAGACTGTTTGGGTGCAGAAGTCACTGAGATAGACAGCGTGTGAGTGGACAAAGCGTAGCGCGGAGAGGGTCTGAAGGGCCCAGTGGTAGTAGAGGCTGAGGAGCATGAGGTCCTGTGGAGGTGGAGATACAACAGGAACAGTGAGTGATGGGAGCGTGAGATCAACTAGGGGCCCGGGAGTAAGGCGCTCGAGACGGAACCCGGATGGTATGGGGTTAAGACATCTAGATGTGATGTCAAATACATCTTCCTCTGGAACATTTCTGTAGATATGTAGACAGACTCACTTCACGATCCTCGGGTGGCCTTTCTCTATTTTAGCGCCATCAGCAGTAACCCCAAACAAATACTCATACACGTGTGCTGCATGCTGTTTAAGCTGTACTGCCTCATCTGGATCGTCACTTGTGTACTCTCTTGGGTGCGAAGGTCTGAAAACGAGCACTGACTCGCCGTGTCGATGCGGCGCAACATAGGCTTGTTCAAACAAGTCGGCGTACCAATCCTTGGTGTCCTGAGGATTTAGGCTGAGTCATTGTCGTTGTTGCTGGATGAACGTATTAGGCCCATGTTGCGAGGTTTCTTTTCTGACAGTTGTCGCTGGTGGGAACGAGTTGCGCAATGCCTAGAAAACTACGGAAAGCCATTACTAGGACCATCAGGTAAAAATTCATTTTCAAACGTCACTGCTGGCAGGACCAAGGTAAGAAGGATATGAAAGTGCCAATTCTCTATATTAGGTAGATATCCATCTGGTAGAGTAAGCCATATAACCTTACCTAGAAGATAGTCCTAGAGAGATCTAGGCTTCAGTTAAAAAGGTCCAGAGGGCGCAGATGTAGATCTAGAGCCATAGAGGCCAGGGGGTCAGTTCTAGGAGCCCCTAGAATTATGCTCCTATTTATTATTATTATAATTATTATAGTCTAGAAGATAGGAATACTAAATATCATCTTCCTATGTCCCAGTTTATAAATAAACCCTACAAGGCATATGTAGGTTTATACCAATGGGAACAATACTTGATCACTGCTGATATATATCAATCCCAACAGCATGCCCGCATACAGCATTGCATCTATGTATGACCACCGTATCTCGTGAGAAAGTCCAGGTGTTGGGTACCTTCTCAGCCTCGAGATTTTAGCCCTGTCCTTCGCTCCTAATCAGAAGGTCTGTATAATACATCTACTGTCCAAGGTATTGCCGCAATGTATGCACGTAGGTACCTACGTTATTCATTTTGTAGCCCAAGGATTCCCAGTTACGAAATTTAAATCTGGATACACATTGCAGAACTTTGAGACGACAAGTATCGACTGCAGTAACCAAAATACGTCTAGCTTCCCCGCAAAAAAGGCTCCCCTGACGCGGGGACTCTTTGCTCCCGTTGCAGCATAACGGGGACCGGGCGTTTCAAACGGCGATCCCCCTCCAATGGACTTCTTTGGCTCTTCTAGGAATGGTAGGAGAGCCGTCCCGTCCCCTCTTACTACTACACATTTTTCATGTGCAACACAGCCGAATTTATGCTTATATCAGCCATCATGCTATGATCTCTCATTTTCCGAGAAATTGACGTAGCGGGCCATCGACAAATCATAGCGGCCAGTGTGCGGGTTCTACCTCATAAGAAAGAATGCTGCCTAAATACGGGATAGCTGTCTATCGTACCGGAATGATGCTTTGCAGGTGGCACTGTACAGCACATTAAGCGCCGAGGGTGACTTGCTGCATACTCTGTAAGTGGACCTGAGACGCTTAGACAGCCTGTCTGACATCGAAGTCGGCAACTCGGATCTCTTGGACAGTTTGCTGTCCTTTGAGGCGGTGCTTGGTGTCTGCATGTTTACGTTCCTATAGCAGGAGTATCATCGGCCCATCTCCACGCTAGAATTCAATCCATGCACTGGTGTTGTGTCAATGTCCAAATGGGATATCTAGCCTCGATATGACTCCGAACAGTGGGAACCTGTGCTTGGCAGAGCGAAAATCACCAATTGACTGCCACGTCGATCGAGGAGGATATGACAAATTCTGCGGGAAAAGCATGCCAACCAAGGCCCGTTTCTTGATAAAAGGTATGGACAAAAAGAATCTGTTAACGAGAACACGAACGCGTTCTGTCTTCAGGGTCCTGCTGCGTAAATCTGGCGGGGCCGATTATTGCGAGCGGGCGGGTTCGCGGCGCTAATCTGCAGATCCTCAGCCGCGAGTGAGACAGCGTCTTCCAAACGTTCAGCCACGGTCGAACCCACTCTGTGTGATGGCTACCACTTGTTCGAGGACAGTTCATGCCGATCAACCAGGGCTCAAACAGATGGCTGGAAACAAACCCTCCCTCTCGATCGGTACCAGCGCGTTTCCCTCCTCGCACGATCTCTTGAATCCCAGGCCGTTGTGGCTAAGCTTCCTCTTGCTTCAGCCAAACAGCAAATGCATACGCAGATGAGACCCCGTTCAAAGCGGCGCCAACTAGCTTGTAGCCTTGTACGGCTAGTCTCTTGGCGTTTTCGGCTTTTCTTGTGTGAGGCGCCTTTTGGCCGAGATCTCTTTGTGCCGTCAGATGGCCAGAGGTGGCTGGAATCCAAACACGCTCGGAAAATGACTGGAGGAGAGCAACTGTGCAATGTCCTTCATACGAAGCAGGTCGTGCCAATGGCATCCACCATTCTTGCTTAGATTTTCCTGGGCTCGTGGGAGTAGAAGTCGTGCACTCCCGTTCACTCAGGAAATCGGCAGGGTCTAACGACACCCGAGCTTTCGGGATCGGTATGGACTATCAGCGCGCTATTTCATCACCAGCCTCCGATCGTTTTGAGCGGATTGTCAGAAGGCCCAGCTGAGCAATCATCCCAATTCCCAATGACGTTAGCTGCTGGTTCTGATGCTCTTGGAGTCTGGGGCTACTGTTTGCTCCGTATTGTGAACGACTATTGCTATCAGTGCCGAGATTGCCCAATGTCCATACGATCCGCCTCCCTACGCAAGCCTTCTGCAAGGGCACGAGTAGGACCCACCAAGGTATCTTGTCGATACGCCCAAAGGGAGAGTCAGGAGGACTAGAACATATCAGCTTCGCCTTGCTTGGCATCCCTTTCATTCGTGCCACATACCCCTGCGGGACCGGTGCAATGGATCCCAGCTCAGCCTTCAAGACGTTGCTTCATCCTTTATCTTCCCCCGCGTGGGAGATTCGAAAACCGTCTTCTCTCATCACCCTGCGGAGCACTTCACCGACTCAAATCAAGCTCATTGACAAGCCTTCTTGGCATCTTGGCGACTGTCTTATCTACCCCAGGATGGGTCTTGACTGATTTGCATAGATAGATAACTTGCTATGCCCTCTCGGGCTCAGTTGGAGCAGCAGTGCTTGCTTTACGTATTCTGCTTCAGTTGACTCAGGATGCTACGGCCCATTCTCGAAATCAACAGTCTCAATGTCGTTGTCTCAGTGTTAGGTATGAGATATTATATCTTTGTCAAACGCCTCTCGGACTGACTATCGTTCTTGAAAGGTATTTTTATGATAATATGCGGGTTCATATCACTCAAGGTCAAGCAACAATGGTATCTTGGAGAAGCCTGTGAGTGATCGGATGAACCTGTTGCTTCTGTTATTGAAGTCTACTGACATACTCACGAACACGGTAGTGCTTCCTTTTGCTCTGGGTATTATTCTTGGGCCAGCTGGCGCCAAGTTTCTGGATGTGGTTGATTGGGGAGGGAAGCATAAGGGCCAAGCAAGTGATATCGCATATGTATACTTCCCACCCTCTGGCGTCAAATTGCCCCTCTATCATTGAAAGGCTTGTAAAGTGCATTTTCAACTGATCACTGTTTTCCTTACTAGGGACTTAGCCGTCTGGTTATCGGAATTCAACTCGTCAAGGCGGGCTATGAGCTCCCCAAGAAATACCTCAAGCAACGATGGGCTGAGCTGTTAATATGCTTGTTGCCAGTGATGATAACCATGTGGTTTGCTACAGCTGCCTGCGTCATGCTGGTGATCCCGGAGATTACCTTTGTACGTCGCAAGGTCGGAAATATGGACCATTGCTGATATGGTGGCACAGATTTCTGCATTGGTTATCGGGGCTTGTGTGACATGTATAGATCCTGTCCTGTCCCAGGCCATCGCGAAAGGTCCATTCTCTGACAACTATGTCCGCCGGGACCTCCGCGAATTTATATCCGCCGAGGCGGGAGGTAATGATGGCGTCGGCTTTCCGTTCCTGCTACTTGCAGTTTGCCTCGTGCGGTATGCAGAGACACCGGAAAACACGGTTTCCATGGAGGAGTTTGATCTAGAGAAAGATCACTTGGATCCTTCAAAGTTAGGAAGGTTTGGAGGGGGCGTTGGCGTAGCCTTGAAGCACTGGGCTGTTGAAGGAGTGTTATATATGGTTTTGATGGGACTTTCATACGGTGCGATGGTGGGGTACGGGAGTCGCAAGCTTTTGAACTTCTCTTTGAAGAGGTAGGAGGACCTTTTCAATCAATTATCGGAATTGTTTCTGACCTCGACACAGGAGATGGGTTGATAATGAAAGCTACTTTCTTTTTCCCGCCGCCATTGGGGTAAGTGAACCGCATCCGCGAACTTCATCTGCAGAACTGACGGACTGAAAACACAGCTATTTATTGTTGGAACCTGTGGCTGCTTTGGCTCAGACGAGACCTTGGCCTGCTTCATAGCAGGCAATGCGCTGAACTGGGATGGCAAATACCTTGCCGAGACTGAAGCACGCCATGATTCCTTCAACCCCGGGATCGAGACACTGTTGAATTTCGGTGGATTCCTGTTCCTCGGCGCAATCATGCCCTGGGAGAAATTCCAGAGGCCCGACGAAACTGGAATTACAGTTTGGAGGCTTATCTGCCTAGGCTTTTTGGTCCTAATCTTCCGTCGTATTCCGGCGGTACTCCTAGCGCACAAATTTTTGGGGAAGGTCTGCAAAAACTGGAAAGAAGCTTTGTTTATGGGTTATTTTGGGCCCATTGGTGAGTTTCTCTCTACTGTGATCTCTTTTCCCATGCTTACCAACTTGTAGGGATGGGAGCGATCTCTTACGTGGAGTTCGCACGACGAATGTTCCCTCCTCCTGGCAAAGCCGATGCGGAGATAAATCATTTAACCGCAGCCTTGGTGCCAGGTAAGAACCGTCAGGCCGTCACCAAAGTGGCTCTCCGCGTCTAACAGTTGATGTCCTAGTGGTCTACTGGCTTGTTTTCTTTTCCATCGTAGTCCACGGTGTCTCTGTTCCTATCCTAAACGGACTGTACAAGCTTTTCGACGTGCCTACCATCTGCGACGAGCCTGTGGAAATCGTTCTCCTTTCCGAGAACGAACCACCGCCGAACAACAGCGTAGTCAGTCCGGAGCGGCACACGGCGATCGTGAACAACCGATTCTCGCGGCCGGTATTCGATGGAATGGTGGAACGACACCTCCCACGACGCTCCACGCTGCATCCAGAAGACGCGGAGATGATGATGATGCGGCGGAGCGAGGAAGCCTGGCCACTGCCTGAACTGCCGAGAAACACGTCGGATCCGGTGCACAAGAATCATGGCTTTGCTATGAGGGATACGGCCTGAGGTTTCGATATTTCGTGACTATGTCACACAACATCTTTTTTCGGTTTTTTTTGGATCTTTTGAGTTCTAGAGTTTTGGGTTCAACTAATCTATTGGGATGGGCAATATATAAGAAGGACAAAACTAATCAAGGATGGCTGGCGTTATGGCGTGGATCCTAGTAGCATTTATAATGACCAAGTTTGGCATGCGAACCGCGAATAGAGCAGTCGAGTCGAATAACACAAAAAAAGAAAAAAAAAGGAAGCCTGGTTCCATGCTTTGCAACCCTAATCAATCAATACATGAATACGGAGTAGATCTACCGATCAAGTGATGCAACGAACAAAAGTCTGCGTTCCCCTGATCGATCATGATTGTACAGTATCAAACTTAGTGCAGTGCCTACTACGCATTAGAGCACATCACAAGCACTCGCACTCCCAAAGGCCAAACCTCAATCTCGATTGATTGATTGATACCTATCGACGGGGATGCATGATGACTAAGGGATTTAAAATAGTTAACTAGTTAAAAGAGAGTTCAGTTCATCAAGCTGGCAACCTTGAAAAACATCCGCACTGGTCGAGTTCCTAGTATCTTCTCATCCCGTTCACACCACAGCGCCAGATCAGACCGTAACCTTCCCCGTTCATTCATTCGTTCGTTCGCTCTTTCATTCATTCATTGATAATTCATCGTCAGAGAAAGAAGACAAAGGGTCTCATTTCTCCGTCATGACTTTCCGTGATATCCGAGGCGATGATAAGATAAGTGCTGTACGGCTTAAACCTTAGACAGGGCAGGTCTGGTGCGGGCGATCATCTTCTGTCAGCTTGGCTTTCGTGTACAGGGAAAAGGATTATATTATCGATGTATGTGCCCGGGGGCTAGTAATGAATCGAAGAGGATAATACGTAATGAGGAATTGCCAAGTAGGAATGTACATACCTTGCCGCAGGAGCTGCACGTCTTGGAGGTGCCCTGGATGCTGGCGCCGCAGGAGGGGCAAGAGGAGTGAGCCATTTTGTTTTGTCTTGTGGGGTTGTGTGCGGTGGGTTGTTCTGTTGGTTAGTCCTATCCACGGCAATAAATAATCTATCATAGACCATAGGCGACAATTATGCAGGATGTGTGAGGTAAACACGTACCTAACTGAAGCAAATAATAATAATAATCGTGGATCCGGATCGTGGATCTGGAGTAAGCACTAAGACTCTAAGATAGAAAATCAGAGATAACCGGCCGGCCGGTCGGGAGCTCGGTATTTAAGATACTACAGCTCCGTAGCAGCGGGCTTCAGAGATAAAAGGAACTTCGATGATTGGATTCGACGACTTCGATCACACCACACCCCGCTTTTCGGTGATCGACTGACCGCCACGTTGTTTTCCGTACCCGAGTCGTCCCATGTGCCCCGCGTCTGCCCGCCTGATAGGGTCACGGGCGTCGACGACGAATCGACGATACCTCACAAACGATGATCATTATTTGCTTGCTTCCCAAGTTGCTATCGAGGGCATGATCTGGAGTAGCAATAATATATATAGGCTGATATGTCGAATACTTGGATTGCTAGAGATGCACAGTACCAACTAGTATTCATGTGCATACCCATTATTGCCGAGACCATCCACGCAACTGCAGATGATGAATGGAACACAACACTCTGGGAGGGCTTGCCTGTTCTTTCTTCTTCCTCTTCCTGTTTTGCAACTGGCAAAGCAAACTCCCTGTCGCATCTGACCTCTGTCGTGTGTGTGTTTTCGGCTTTGGATCTCTCTTCTTCAGATGCCGAATCGCAGGGGAAAGAACTGCTCAGATCAGACGGGATCATCGTCAGTGTGGTTGGTAGCTGTGCCCATACTCCCGAAGGCACAACGTTCCCATGAATGCCACCCGGCTTCGTCGCCAAGTTCGGCTGGTATCTTGAGGATCAACGTACAGCGCTGATGTGGTGTGAGAGAGAGTGTGTATAGCGCAGATACGTACTTCCTAACAACGTATATTATTCGTTGCTTTGAACAGGTTTGTTTGTTATCCGCGCAGAGAGCATGGCATATGTATCATTATCACTACCTAGTAGGTAGTATTACTACTCACTCGTCTTGTATTTGTATTTCTTTATTTCCCTCTCCAACCAAAAAGAATCACCTAAAAATTCCACCTGTCTACTTACCTACACGTCTCCATCTTACCTACCTATCTAGGTACCTAGGTAGGTAGGTACAAGTACATAATTTTACTCATCCCCGTCCCCGTCCGGAGAACACCTGACCTGACCCGACCCGAGCCATGGTGGAATCACCTAAGCATGATGGAAACTCCACACACCTTTTCCAATTCCGTCCGTGTTGTCCCGCATGCCAGATGAGCCCCGAGGTAACCTATCTACAGCCATCTATCTACGTCTCCTTTCATTTTGGCTGAGCTGGGCCTTAGGCACCAGCATGTATGTACAGTACAGCACATCACAGCTACAGAGACGATTTCACTGGGTACTGTATAGGACTTGAGGGGCAGGACAGCATAGGGCAGTATATTTTACAGCAGCAAGGAAATGAAGTAACTAGATAAGAAAACCTCGTTATCATTATCGCGAGGATTGCTAGCCAGGGTAACTAATGATAAGGACAATATTAAGTATGCAGCACACGATGCCATGGACAAAAGAAATGCAGTCTAGTAGAAACATGACCATCCCAAAGAGAAAAAGGAAAAAAAAAAAGAAAAGCACTCATCACCATACACCCTTCAGGTGATTTTCTTCTTTATTTACTCCTGGACAACGGGACCAGCCGCGATCACCTCCTTGGTCGCCTCGTCGGCGTACTTCTTGAAGTTCTCCTGGAACAGCTTGGCCAGCTTGTTGAGCTCGTCCTCGAACTTGACCGAGGCGGTCCAGCTCTTCTGCGGGTTCAGCAGCTCGCTGGGCACGCCAGGGCAGGACTTGGGGATGTGGAGGTTGAAGACGGGGTACACCTCGTACTCGACGTTGAGGAGCTCGCCGCTGTGGATGGCGTCGAGGATGGCGCGGGTGTACTTGAGCGGGCAACGCTTGCCGCCGGTGGTGGCGCCGGCGCCGACCCAGCCGGTGTTGAGCAGCCAAGCGTTGGCCTTGTGCTGCGAGATCTTGTCCGCGAGCATGCGGGCGTAGCGCATGGGGTGCAGGGCGAGGAAGGGCTGAGCGAAGCAGGAGGAGAAGGTGGCCTGGGGCTCGGTCACGCCGTCCTCAGTGCCAGCCATCTTGGAGGTGTAACCGGAGATGAAGTGGAACATGGTCTGCTCGGTCGTGAGCTTGGAGATTGGCGGGAGAACACCGCGGGCGTCGCAGGTGAGGAGGATGATGTTCGAGGGGTGCTTGTCGGACATGCATGGGATCTTGGCGTTCTCGATGTACTCGATGGGGTATGCGCAGCGAGTGTTCTCGGTGAGGGTAGCATCGTCGTAGTCGACGATACGGGTGTTCGGGTCGAAGACGACGTTCTCCAGGACCGAGCCGAACCGGATGGCGTTGAAGATGTCAGGCTCCTTCTCGGCCGACAGACCGATACACTTGGCGTAGCATCCTCCCTCGATGTTGAAGACGCCACGGTCCGTCCAGCAGTGCTCGTCGTCGCCGATCAGACGACGCTTGGGGTCGGCAGAGAGAGTGGTCTTGCCGGTTCCCGACAGACCGAAGAAGACGGTGACATCGCCGTCGGGGCCCTCGTTGGCCGAGGAGTGGAGGGTCAGGACGTTGTGCTTGATGGGCATCTCGTAGAACAGGATGGTGAAGACACCCTTCTTCATCTCACCGGCGTACTCGGTGCCGAGGATGACCATCTCCTTCTCGGCGAAGTTGATGGCCACCGAGGTGGCCGAGGTCATGCCCTCGGTGAAGCGGTTGGCCGGGAAAGAGCCGGCGTTGTAGATGACATAGTCGGGGTGGAAGTGCTCCAGCTCCTCGCGCGAGGGGCGGATGAGCATGTTGCGCATGAACAGGGCATGGTAGGCACGGGCGCAGACGACACGGACGCTGATGCGGTATCTCTCGTCCCAGCCGGCGTAGCCGTCGATCACGTAGATGCGGCTGCGGGTGTTGAGGTAGTCGACGGCGCGCTCGCGGTTGATTCGCCAGACCTGGAGGCCGGTTAGCGTCCCCAATGATGTCATGGCACGTGATGTCGGGGCGGGCGGAGTGCGGGGGAGCGGCAGGCCGGGCGCGGGACAAGGGAAGCGCGCGACGGCCGAGGTAACAGAAAAAGAGCCGGAACCAAAGGCGCATGAGGCATATTTGGGATAACGCAGAGGGAAACACGCTTGGAATGGGGACATCATCTGCAGGACGAGAAGGGGCTGCAGAAAAAAGCTCGACGGGCGGGTATGCAAGGGACTCGGGAGCTGCAGGTGGAGCTCCTGCAGGGCAACGGGAACGGGGAAGGCATCAAACAGACAGCCGCAGACATACCTCAGGAGACATGGGCTTGTTAACCGGTCCCCACCAGATCTCATGCTCGGAGGTCGGCTCCTTGACGATGCGCTTGTCGTTTGGCGAACGGCCGGTCTTGTGTCCCGAGTATGCGGTCAACGCACCGCTGGATGTGATGGCAGTGCCGGTCTCGTAGACGAGAGCATCTTCGTAGAGAGCGGGAACGGAAGGGTTGGCAATCTGTAGACGGGAGGAAATGCAGTCAGTGACATGTCCGAGAAGAGATGTACTGGATATCGACCGGAGCAAGGGGCCGCAGCATCGTGCGCAGCCTACAAGGGCTGTCCACGCGACAGGGGCTCATCAGGGGCTTCCTTACAATAGCAACACGCTCGTAGTCGATGTGCGCGGTCTCGTGAAGCTCCTCCTCGAGCTCAGTGTGTCCCTTGCCCGGCCTGTGACGTTGAGAGGTCCTGTCAGCCAAGAGAGCTCCCCGGACAGCAGCATATGGGATAGGAGCCATCAGGAACAGCGCCCGACGGCGAGGTAGGAAGGGCAAGAAGGCAAGGGGCTGCTTACTGGACACCACCAGGGTGCAGGGCAGTGCGGTTCACCGATGTCGCGACCATGTTTCTCAGCGAAGTCGAGTGATAGTGGTTGTTGCGTTGCTTTGCGATCTGATGCTGGACGAAATCCGGGTGCAGAGGACGAGGAGAAGCTGGGCGAAGAGGGGATATATGACGGGCAGCAGCGGGGGGGTTCATAGCTTCTGATGATGCCAGGGAGGACGTCTCGTCCTCAACTCCCATGTGCCTTCTCCACACTTGGACGGAAGATGTCGGGCGAGGAGGCCGGGGCTGACTGAGGCTGTGGCCACCGTCGACGACGGCGATGGGATCCGTGACGTGCGCGCGCCCGGGATGACCCGAAGGAGAGACGTCGGCACGAATTAGAGACGGAACGGGGCCAGCGGGGAGGGACCACCGGCGGAGGCAAACGCGGCCGAGGAGACGGGTCTGAGACCGCTGTGGACGCTGTGGCAGTGACGAAGATCTCGATCGCAGCGTCTGCTGGGGCCGAGACGACCAGAGCGTTTGCTGCGGTTGACAATTCTCTGTCTTTCAGGTCTACGGAGTACAGGTACCACAAGCAGAACCGCGCTCGACTTTATAACCGCACTCGTAGCAGCTACTTCTGGGATGCTTTCGACCCTGCGTTGGATTTCCAAGGTTCAGCAAGTCACTGGCCGGCACGTGTCCGGCAGGCCAGCTCTCTGTCTGGCCGGTTCTGTACAAGCAAGGAACACAGACGGGGCGATGATCTCACGAGTCTCCAGCGCTCACATCGCGTTGGCTGCGCGGCGCGTGTGGCACGGCCAGAGCTCCTTGCAGTCCCAGAGGGTTTAGCCCGTGACCTCACCATCCCAGCAGCCAGCATCTCGACCGGGCCACCCAAGCTCCATGCTGGAGGAGAGTCGGTACGGAAGCTGAGGTTGGAGAAAACTCGGGGAACAGGGACGGGGCCGTCGAGGTCGCCAGCCTGCAACGGGCAAAGCGCAGCCGCGGCTCTCCACCGTGGAGGTGCTTTTTTTGTCCTGCTCCTGGCGCCTCCAGGCGATCCCCAGGCCCAGGCCCGGCGCCGCTAAGCCTTTTGTCCGCCTGACCGTCCACTCCAGCTGCCCCGGAATCTCCACTCGGCCACGGGAGATCGGGGTGGTGACGTTGGCCTCTGTACACCTTGTGCAGTGTCGAGGGATATCCTTCAACGCAGCATGCCAGCATCAGCTGCGGTCCTCCTCCACCTGAGTGCCAGACCCACGATGTTACACATGTCGAAATTCTGAGCTGTGTTCAGCGTTTAACACGTCACGGCAGGCGAGCAACCCGTGCCGACGGGGACGCGCCGGGAGTCGGGACGGGTCGACAAACACCTCCCATCGCTCCCATAGCTCCCGACGCCATTTCGGGAAGGACACACGTCCTGCCCCTTGGAGGGCCCTTTGTGGAGTGCCTGGCTGGAGGACTATCAAAGCCCTATGGGGGTCTTTGCCGGTCCCGTGACACAGTGCTATGGGGTCCTGAGTCAGGGACGCACACGCATGACCGCGACTCCTTCCCACTACCTCGGGTTTGCTAGAAAACCACGACGCAGGCGCCATCGACAGACCCTTCTAGAGCAGATCTTCTGGAACAGATCCGTTGCTGAGACTCGATAATCTGTTTCACTCGTCGTGACTCGTGACATGCTGTGGTAGACACTCGAGGCCATGGTGTTCTGCTCCCCGGCCGGGTAAGCAAACCGAGAGCCGGGCCGCGGACCGCCAGCCTCCTTTCGTCCTAGGGCTGTACAGTGAAGCTCCCGCTGCAGGCCTATCTCAAGTGCAAGAATCTTGAACTACAGTCCAATAAACTGCGATTCCCTCGGGTTATCACAAGACTGGTGATACGTAGGACACTACCCTTACATTGTTATTCGTCCTATCGATGTGCCCGGCCCACGCGGCCAGACTCGGGTCGTGCCAGGCGCGTCGACGGGTATTCTTACCCGCCGTCTTCTCTGGACCCTGGCGGATGAGGCATTTTCCCCAAGCGAAACATCTGGGGTTGCTCCACGACTGGCTAGCTGGCTTCCCATATCACGTCTCCGTCCCAGGCCCCGAAACTATGCGCGCACCCTTCCTTTTCGAAATCCTGCATCCGAGACCTTCGTCCCCTTTCCCTTGCTTTGCACATCCAGACGTTGTCGGGAATCAATTCCTGAATCACCCGGCCGCTTCAGCTGCTTATGTCATGGATATCCGCGGCAGCTCCCGATCACCCACCAACCGGGCCTGTTCCTACATTCCCCGATGACGTGGGGATCCCCGGTCGCCATGGCACGCTAGGCCCGACGGCATTCCGATTTCCTCCCGTGAATTCTCTTCCGAGGACTCTGGCAAGCAGAGGTGCTCATTGATATCACATTTCGAGAATCTTCTACTTCTCTCCTTTTTTTTTTTTCTTTTTTTTCCCCTGTCTCTTGACGTTTCTCAATTTCTTCCAAGTTCTATGAACACTGGCCGGCAGGCTGCCCAGTCAATGTGCCTTGTTCTTCCAAACCGACTGCTTGGCATGGAATGGTGCTTAACTGAGCATTAATATTCCCAGTCATCGCTATCTGCTTGCGATGACAGTGCCTTTCTACGAATGAATGATGGCCCTTCGTATCAAACGGGACTTATCTCATCAACCCCGCAAACATCCTTTTCCTATCTTGGACGTTCGGGAAAACCCCGTATCGGCGCGTCTTTTGACCCACCCCACGTCAGGCAGAACGTGGGATGCAGCACCGTCTCTATCAGCGGCCAGCGATAAACAGAAACCGTAGGTACTGTGCCTCTACAACACAGTGCAACTCTCGATCCAGCAGACTGGCAGGAATGATATAGCAAGCATAAGATCCCATCGAGGCCGTTCCATCTTGTCGGACTGCCCGAAAGGGGCGACAGGACCTACCTACCTACCTACCTACCTAAAGTAGGGAACGGAAGCATGCATGCGCACGCGATGCTGCATGTTACTTCTTGGCCCTCGTGTCCGATATGCTTTGGACAGGGATAGGCCGGCGGCACCTCGGTCGAACTATCTCAGATGCCTCTCTTGATTTGCGCCAGTGCGGAGAGAGACCCCGGGAACCCGATTAACGGTATTAACAAATGTCCTCGAGACACCCGGGAAAACTCAGTGCCGTGATGTGTCTCTCTCTCAGCCACACGGGCTAGATTCCTCCCATGATGATATCCCTGCCCACATGTCCTGACCATCTGGTACATGCCCTCCTTTGACTCGAGCTTTCAAGTGCCGCCTGAGTCTTGGCGTCCTGCCTACGTAGGGAGGGAGTTGCTAACGCAGCAGGCAATTACGGAAACAATTGTCTGTCCAAGGATCATGATTGATGACAAAGAGTTTAAAAATAATCTTCTCCCGTCCTCTCCGGATGTGTGTTTCCGCGAATTTCCCTGAGATTGAGGACAAATCCGGTTTTCAGCGCTGCACGTCGTCCGGTCGCAGACAATTCGCTGAGTCCCTCTACTGGATTTAGTCTACTGGCGGAGAACTTGTGATACTTAGTATCTATTGCCTTGGCATTTCGGCGGACCGTCGGAGGCGGCAGTTCCAACTTCTCCGGGTCCTCTGAGCCGCGGGAGCTTGTGTCAGAAGGGTTTTCCGCTCCCAGCACCGTTTCCTGTCCTGCCCTTAACAGAGCAAGGAACCAGACGAGGCCTTGACATATCTACGATTATGAAAAAGAGACGACAGCTGCAGCATTGAGTACTCACGTCACCTGTACCAGGAATCCATCTCCAGAAGATAATTGAGTCCTAGCGTATGACTGAATTCGTCGAATTCCCCAAGCACCTACCTTGGTGTAGTAGACACACTACGAAAACCCAACCCGAAGACATCATGTGAGTCGGGGCCCCGCAAAGAAAAAACCCCAGACGGCCCCAGAGAAAAACTTACCGACGGAAAGGTCAGAATGCGGGGTACAGAGTAGTGGACGGCGGACGGCGGACGCTAGGCGTTATGATTCTCCCACCCGGGCGCCAAGATCACCTTACTCAACGTGATCTAGTCCGTAGTCAGTTGACTTTTCCAAGATTGGAATTTCGGCGCCTTGTCGTAGGTGGCAGGGCGGGTGAGTCAAGAGTCAGAGTCTAATACTTCGTAGTCTCATTTTTGCAATTCTTCCTTTTGCTTTATCAGTTTAGATTCTAGAGAGTAGCAGTTCTCCTGTGATTCAGTCCGTATCCGACAAGAATTCTGAAGCGGAAGCTCCATTAATAAATATGCCACAAAGGAGGGAAGGTTAGAGAGACACTGTGTGAATTGTGTGTGGGAAAGAGAGAGCCCTGGTGTGTTATCTATTGATCTAGTTCTCTGTAAGATATCACACAAACACTGCACCTCATATATATATATATATATATACTTCGGACACGTGCTGAGCCCAAAAAATCTAATATGTCCCATTCCAAACACCTCGACTAACCCTTCTCCACCCCCGCCTCAGCGCCCCTATCACCCTCGCATGGTAGTGCCACATCGCCCACACCCCCACCGTCGCGATCGTCAGCGGAACCGTGATCGCCCAGTAGAGCCAGAAGTTCGCGGACATTGTCAATCCCGGAGTATCGGCATCGGAGTCATTATTATTATTGTTGTTACTGAAGAAGTTCATTCCGAAAAGGCCCTGTGTTTGGTTACCGTGAGCCGAGGATGAGTGGCGTTAATAGAACCCCCCCCCCCCCCCCCCCCCAAAAAAAGGGATGCATGTATATTCGATGTTCGGTACTCACCGAAACGAACGTCCCCGGAAGATACAGCAGACTGACGACCGCCACCGTCTTCATCATGGCGTTGTCGCTTACGGAGACTTGGCTGTTGCGCTGTGAGACGAGGTTGAATGCCTAGATAACCACCAGGTCAGGTCACTAAAACTACTGCACTGCACATAGAAATACATGAATATCTCTGTATCACAGGCTAGTTTGCTTACCAGGTTAATCTCATTCTGCAGCCTCTCGTTCAGCGAAACCGCGCGCGCCTTCAGGGCGCTCAGATCCTTCGAGAGCGAGTACAGTTTCCATTCTACCTGCCGGAACGAGCGCGGGTCGTTGCGACTGACGTCCGGGTGTTCGGTGTTTAGCATTTCATGCCCGTGCATCATGCTCTCGGCCGTGTCCCTGGCGACGTCGAGCGTCTCGTTCGCGTGGATGATGTGCCGCGCGATGTCGTGGAGACGGGGGAAGTCGTGTTCGTAGTGCAGGTTTGGGTCTGAGCTGCGGGCCTGTACATATACATACATATATGTGTAAACATGGATCTCTCCCTCCCAGCGTAGCCCAGGCAGGGTTTCTGCTCCGCTTTAAGTATGTACTGCACTGTACCTTCTCCACATCACGCACCAGATCCCTCAGAGACCAGATAGAGTGGTCATACAGCTGGCTGATCTCCTCCGCGAAGGTAACGTGCCACGCGTACGGATCATCCCTCTTATCCATCGACGACGACAGCAGGCGGTCCTGCAATCGTATCTTCAGCTTCTCGGGGCAGTTTAGGAAGAGCGCCAGCTGGACGCGGTGCGTCTCCGAGTGCCAGCGGACGAAGAGGGTGATCTGCATCCAGTAGTAGCTGATGATGCCGGTGATAGGTTTGGGGGCTGTGTCGACCTGTTTGATTTTGAAGCAGCTCCATGTGTCTGTTGTGGCTGGGTTAATGGCAGTTTAATGAATGAATAAGGGATCATGGACTGGCCATCAGATGCTTAGCTAGGGTATGGTAGTACCAACCATAGCCGACAAAACCTCGTTCCGCATCCTCATGGTATCGACAGCCAAAACTGCCATTCAGGTCCTTCGACACTAACGGCCAGAATTCCGCAGGGAAGAGATCCGTATGTTGCAGAGATAATAGTGTCGAGTTCTCAACCGCTTGCGAAGTTGCAAAGCTTCAAGATTTCCCCCCAACCCGCGATGTCAGCAAAATAAATATATGTAGCAACGAGCTCGAAAGATACTTACATTACCCCGCGGAGGAAATAATTCGATGTCTGCCTCCATTTATTCATTTCTAAGTATGGTATATCTCCATCAAGGGTTGTCATGTAGGCAGTTATGAGGAGGCCTTCCTTACCTGAAGTTCACAGTCCAAAGTCGACTTGCGGCTGCGGTATCTACGGGTCTCTTCTACGGAGTCCATCAGAATCCACCTCCCATAATTTTTTTTCTTTTCCCTCTTATACACAGGGAGCCTACCATCTTCATCGAATATCTCGACTGTATCTCTTTGAGGGTCATTCTTTTCCCAAGTGGTCCATTGAACAACGTCCGGTTGGTTGAAGGACATGGTCTTGTCACGTGATATGTAGTAGTGGTAGGTAGTTGGTACCTAGGCAGGTACAGGTACTTAAGATTATGTCTCGGAAAGGTATGTACATGCACTGTACATATATTTTGCTATACTGTGGCAAATATAAGTATTTCCTCTCAGTACATGCGTTAGGAGTGCTTGTGGTCCACTTTCATGCGGCGCTTAGAGTCGATACCTGGATGGCTGTGATCAGATTGCTGAGCCACTTGGTACACGTACATGTGCCTAACCTGTAGGCTACCAACCAGGCGTTTCCTGAGAGGCCTAGGGATGAACTTGAAACCTGCTAAGCGGCGACGCATCAACTCTCTTGAACCTGGAAAGGCAGCAAGTTAAGCATGCGCATGAGGAGATTCTTGATGCTTACGACTGCTAGCTCTGATAGGTTATCGGGATCTCTACCAGATCCCAGTGGCTGGTGTTGTGTTCCATTTGAACTTCAGATGCACAGCCTCTTGTTCTGCTGCACAGGCATGCGAGTGAGCCTTATTGCCATTGAGTTGCGAATATGGATTTCCATTCTTTTCCAGATACTGTTTTAAAAAAAGGAATTCGTCGAGCAGGTACCCATATTGGGTATTTCCGTTGAAAAGCATGTATTTGATACTTAGAAATATTCTAAATTTCCATATCAGGAAACTAGTTACCCAAGTCCACATTCACGATGCCGTATCAAGCGGACTTAAATATCCGCAAAGAAAAAAAAGCTTCTGCAAGAACTATGATTAACGGATGACGGGAATGAGAGTCTTGTTGAACCCGGGGGGGGGGTTCCTAATCCTTCAGCTAGCCCTGGCGCTAATGCAGGTTGAACGATTGGATGAGGAGCAACCAGACTCGATGATCTGTTCCATCACGAACAACTCCGAGGAGGGCAAGGCTCACGCCTTAATACTTCTACAAGGATGGGCATGTCAATCCGCCATTGTTTTCTTTATGGCAGGAATACAGCCCAGATACTTTACTTACAAAGTACCTGATCTTCCTATCTCCCTGAAGCAGTACGAATGACCGTATTTCCCGTGATAAACTACAGCCTCCAAAGGCCGACGCATCGCGGCGACTTCAGAATCGCTGTCATCTGCGCCCTGCCGCTGGAAGCCAGTGCCGTCCAGCTTCTATTCGACGTGTGCTGGAATGATGTCGATTACGGCAAGGCTCCCGGAGACACCAATGTGTACACGACGGGCCGGATGGGCCATCACAATGTGGTACTGGCACATATGCCGGGTATGGGGAAATGTATGGCGGCGAGCGTGGCATCGAGTCTCAGGTCCAGCTACCCAGGCATACAGCTTGCGCTTCTCGTTGGCGTCTGCGGAGGGGTGCCTTTCGTGAAGGAGGAGGGGGAAGAGGAGGAGATTCTTCTGGGCGATGTTGCCATCAGCGAGGGCATTGTCCAGTATGACCTCGGGAGACGCTTTCCGGATAAATTCGTCAGGAGGGACACCGTCAGAGATAATCTCGGTCGGCCGAACGCAGAGATCCGATCTTTTCTGGCTATGCTGAAGACCATGGAGGGTCGAAAGCGATTGCAGGAGAGGACGTCTCGCCATCTCGCACTCCTTCGTGATAACGCTGGCGTGGTTTATCCAGGCAGGGATAAGGATAAGTTATTTGACTCGTCCTATCGTCATAAGCATCAGGACTTGTCGACATGCGAGCTATGTGCCAATTGCAGGCAGAAGAAGGATCCCGTTTGCTACAAGGCTCTCAACTCCACATGTCAGCAATTGAAATGCGACGAAAAGATGTTGGTACCTCGCCGCCGGCTTATCGAGGCTTCGAGAGATCAGCACATACTTGATCCCATTGTACACTTTGGCTTAATCGCATCAGGAGATACCGTCGTGAAATCGGGTCAAGACCGCGACGAGATTGCTGCTAGAGAAGGAGTGATTGCTTTCGAGATGGAAGGTGCTATGGTCTGGGACACATTCCCTTGCGTTGTAATCAAAGGAGTGTGCGACTACGCGGATAGCCATAAGAACAAGGAATGGCAGAATTATGCAGCGGCAACTGCGGCTGCTTGCATGAAGGCATTCTTGGAACAATGGAGAGTCACAGACGAATTCCTCACAGGGGCAGGTCCAAGTAAGCAATCGTCCCCAATATATCACAGACCCCTTTTGTGGTCGAAGGAAAGATAATATTAGGTATCCTAGATCATGGACAGTTATATTTACTGTTTCATAGGTACATATCCAGCACTCGCGTCGCCACCTGAAGAGCCAGCACACCTCAGACGAACTTCTGTACAACAAAGTTACCTAGGTGCTTTGATGTTTCCACAGATGAACGCTCGTGTACAAAGCATTAAAAAGGCCCATGACAAGACATGCATGTGGCTTCTTGAACAGCCTGAGTACAGGAACTGGCTCGACCCTGATAAGATCCCCGAGCATCATGGTTTCCTGTGGATAAAGGGTAAACCTGGAGTGGGAAAGTCCACAATGATGAAGTACGCTCTCGCGCGCGCAAGAGAAGAAATGTCAGACACAACTGTGATCTCATTCTTCTTCAATGCAAGGGGGGAGGCCCTTGAAAGATCGGCTCTAGGAATGTATCGCTCGCTGCTGTTCCAGCTTTTGACGGCGACTCCACAAGTCCAAAATCAGTCCGATATATTATTAGCTTCCACAAAGCAAAGATACAGCAATTGCTATCAGTGGCATAATGAGGAGCTCAAGGATATCCTCACTTCCATTATTAGGAGCCTGGGGCGGCATCATCGCCTATGTTGCTTCATCGACGCCCTGGACGAATGCAACGAGGACGAGGCGCGAGATATGCTCGACTTCCTTGAGGAGCTAGGACGAGTCGCGGTCGCGTCTGGAACGCGATTAAATATCTGCCTGTCAAGTCGCCACTACCCGCACATTGGCATGCAGAAAGGCATACAGCTGACCATGGAAGATCAGCCGGGTCATCAGCAGGACATTGAGAGATATGTGCACAGTCAACTGAAAGCAGGACGCGGCAAACGGGTCGATGGAATCAAGGCAGAAATACTTAGCAGGGCATCCGGGATGTTTCTATGGGTTGTTCTAGTTGTCCAGACGCTGAACAAAGCCTACGATCACGGTCAGATGCACACACTTCGAAAATGCCTTGAACAGGTCCCAAATGAACTTGACGATCTATTTACCGATATTTTAACACGGGATAACGAAAGCAAAGCGGAGCTGGTTCTCTGCCTGCAGTGGATATTATACGCTCAAAGACCCTTGAAGCGAGCAGAGCTCTACTTCGCTATTAGGTCTGGAATCGAGCCAACAGAACTGGCACAGTGGAATCGGGATGAAATTACCGAAGAGGATATGGAAAGGTTTATCCTCAGTTGCTCAAAGGGCCTGGTAGAGACAACGAGAAGCAAAGACCGGACTGTTCGATTTATTCACGAATCCGTGCGGGACTATCTCCTGAGAGGCGGCCTGGCTAAGTTGTTTGCAGCATCTGACCTTGGGGATAATAATGTCCCCGGATTGAGTCACGAACGGCTAAAGCAGTGCTGCTATAACTATATCAACAATGTCGACATATCGCAACATGTACCTCTCAAAGTACCGCTACCACGCACCTCCAAGGAGGTTAAAAATGTACGAGAACTGGCGTCTGCAAAATTCCCGTTCCTTGAATATGCAGTGCATAACATGTTCCATCACGCCGATATCGCAGAAAGCCACGGAGTTTCACAGAAACACTTCCTCGAGGGATGCTTTGTTGATGACTCCTCTTCCTCGGTACTCAGAACATGGATCACTCTCGACGACCTCTTTGGACGGCACGAAATCCGCCTACAGACTATCGAAGCAAGTCTGTTATATATCCTTGGCGAAAAGGATCCGTCCAATCTCATCCAAATTCAGCTAGAAAGGGAGGACCCGAATAATATCAACACGATAACGGGGGAGCGTTACGGCACTCCAATCGACGCAGCTCTGTTCAATGGCAATGAGAAAGCACGCCGAGTGCTTTTGGACTCTTCTAATAATGCCAACGTGAGCAAGGAGCGCCGTGAAGCAGCGATACAATATCTGCTCAAAAGTCAATCTGAGATCAAACCCCGAGTTGGAGATGGTAAAAAGAATTGGCCCTCGGATGTGGCCTCAAAGACGAGGACAGGAAGAAACCGTGGAACTGCTGCTCAACACCGGGGCGGTTGAGATTAACTGTAAGCTCGGATCTTGACAACCGCGGACTCCCCCACACAGGGCCGCATTAAGTGCACAGGAGACTGTTGGAGGGCTGCTGCTTGATGCTGACAGGATTAATATTAGTATTTAGAATAACGGAAGAGCCACTGTTACTATGTGTATATAAAAATGATCTGAGGCTATTGTGAGGCTACTTCTCATGGTGTATTCTGTCTGGTTATTAGTGACTTCTGTGTGTTGCCTGTCTGTCAGCAAAAGCTGTTCAGGCTGGATGTATAATCCGAGGCAAATGAAGTTGAACACGGGCAGGTTAGCTGCTGCAGGCAGGTAAGAAAGGACAGAGAACGACGCTAGGAGTTAGCACGGTATATCTTCTGAGGTCATTAGAAGTGAGGAAAATAAGACCCATCGGTGAGAAAGCTCCGCGGTGCTGACTCTTGAGTCCTATTAATGAGGAGCAAGAGTAGCCGAAGCCCGCAGGGTAGATATGCAGTACCCTTAATAGGGAGCCATGTGTGGATATCTCCCAACCAGTCAGAAATCCCGCAGACAAGACACGAGCATCGTAATCAGGAGTATGAACGACAGACATTGGCAGAGCCAGATTTCTGAACCTCAAGTTAAAGCAGGCCCAGATCAGTGGGACTCTGCAATCTGCAGTTCTTCATGCAAGGTGCCTGCATCGCGTTTGCTCACCGCCAGGGATTTCCCTGCACTGCGGCTGGGAACTTGAGGAGTTAACTCGATAGAAACCAACCTGTGCCGCCGTGCTGGCCTTCCGTTGCTCCAGGGTGTGTTATCCTCGGGCCGTCTTTGCGCAGACCCTTTGCTCCGTCGACTCGTGCCGCGCCCAGGCCGTGCTGGAGACGGGACGGGACGTTCGTATTATTGAATCCTCCCCGAGCTGCTAGCGCGGACATTGGCTGGCCACGGCCGTGCTGCGCATTAGCGCGCAGCATGGAAGGGCAAGAACAGGGGCTTGGAGCTGAGTAAGAGTAAGGGGAAGCAAGGCTGCCGGCTCCCGTAGAGATTGAGAGTCTCGCTACCGCGCATTGTTGATGCCTCCGCTGGAGTTGGCCTCGCGTTGTTGTGAGCGAGAGGCTTTTCCGCAACGCAAGGTAGCGGGAACGGAGCACGGGGCCGGGGGACGTGCCGGTCCAGGGAGTAGCCGAGGCGGAAGGTGCCCGCCCGGCGACGCAGGGCGGATGTGGATAACCTCAGGACGAGCAGACTGCCCGAGGCGTCGGCTTCCTGGGCAGCTCTCACACTCGAAGGGCGGTCAACTCGGCTCGTCAGGCCCGTTGTGGACAAGGACGGCGGAAGAATGTTATTCAGCTGGTCGGCACCCCCGGTCTGGCGTCCCGGGCACCTGCGCCGATGCCGAGCATCCTGCCCCGGTTCCGGCGCAGCGAAGCAGGAGCGGCCCCGTCCGAACTCCGCGGAGGACCTTTCAACAGGACGACATCCTGAATTTCTGTCTGGTCATTTTATTATGTTTTGATGCCAAGCCGTGATACACTCCGTCGGAAATCCGGGGATCTGTGCTCCGGGCTTCCATGCAGAGAGAGCGCATACAGAACGGCAGATGGAGTAGGAGAGCCTTTATACCTCGGATGAAGCCGGACGGAAGGATGAGTCCAGGAAAGGGATCCGGACGACAATCCCGACACCACCAGCCGGAGCGGAGGTGGCTGGCATGCTTTGCACGGCAAGAAGACAGCGTCAAGCCCCTTTTTCGAGCCGACGCGTCGACCGCGCTGGCGTCGAGTCGAGACGGCTGGGTCGAGATAACGGTCCCCCTTGGGTTTTGCCGTGGAGGGCGGCGGGCGGGAAAGAGCCGGAGAGAAGGGATGGCAGCTTTCCGGGCGGTTACCGTGCACCCTCGGAGAGGGAAAGGGCGCGGGGCAGGTCACGGGGCGGGCGTGCCTCCCTAAGGTTGGGGCCAGGCCGCGCCGCCCGGGCATGACGTGGGCGGGAGCTGCGCGCGGCAGTGGGGAGCTCTGGGGCTATCCTCTTCTAGAAGTGAGCTCGACGTTGAGGTCATCGCATCGATCCGTTCGATCGCAGGGAGTCTGATGGACGATGACAAACGCAACAGGTTTCTTGCTGCATCAACGTCGCGGAAGAGGGGCGAGGAAGACAAGGCCGTATTTAACCCTGCTGCGCGCCTTACCCCATGAGCACCTGACAGCCCGGGGGTTGTACCCCGCATCCCCAGGCCTGGAGAGCAACACGCCACCTGCAACAGCCCTTGCCGCGCCTGTGATGTTGGTTACCTACTGGACTCCGCACGACGCGGCGGTAGTACGACTCCTCAGGTTGCTACATGGACATGCCGTAACCAGACCAGACGGGACACCACCGGATGCCCAGTTACACCACCACTACACACTCTCGCCAGGCTGCTCCGGCAAACTCAGCGCGGACACAGCTGACGGTGGGGCCGCCGCCCAGAGACGCAGCGGCCATGGCGCGCGCAGTCGGCCTGCTGGTCCGCGCAGGAGAGGAGCTCGAGCATCCACGGCATGGACGCGCCTCCCGCCGGCCCATCTCTCCCAACCACAGGAACACCGCATCCGGTCCGGCCGGGAGGCAGCAGGCTTCGAGGCACTGTCCTGTCGCAGCCGAGGACAGACCCGCGCCTGCCCTGCCGCGGACCCCGGTCGGGATGCGTCGGCTCGCCTGAGGAAGCAGCGGCCGATGAAGCAACGCAGCAGGGCAGCTGCGTCAGACCCTCCGCCAGGAAATCCCCCGCATCGAGCGTCGTCTGAGTGGCCGCTGCCCGCGCTCCGATCCCCCGTGCGCTACGCTGGGCATACCCGGAGGTATAACCAGGCCCCCTCCCTGCCACGGCTCTCCTCACCCGGCCCTCATCCTGCTCTGCATCAGCATCCCCTCATCCTGTTCTCTTCTCCTCGCTCTTCTCCTCATCCCTCCTCATCTTCATCCTGCTGTGTAGTTGATATATACTCTCCTGCCGTCCCTGCGGTTGGTGCTGTTCGTCGTATATAGCCGCCATCCAGGAGAACAGACGGAACCCTCGCTGCTGTCAGGCCTACAGAACAGCCCGAGGTTGTCGCGCTAGGCTGCCTTTGGTAGGTCTCCTCTCCCTATGCTCGTATCACGCATCTCTGTATTGTCGATGGAGGGCGGAGGGTCGTCTACACGGGCTCCAAGTCCCGGCGGAGATGGTATTTTCATAGAAACAGTGGTAGCTAACTGTGCCGTCCATCGGGAGCAGAACGTCGTCTGAGCTCGTAGTTCTGCTCGGGACATCTACCATGGCCTCCAGTTCGGTCACGTCCGCTCATGACACCACTTCATCCATCCTTCATCACCCGTATACGCGGGCGGCCCTTCCCTTCATCAACGGCGGGCTTGCCGGCATGACGGCCACCGCAGTCGTCCAGCCGATTGACATGGTCAAGGTGCGTCTGCAGCTGGCAGGCGAGGGTGTGCGCACCGGACCCCGTCCCACGGCATTCAGCGTCACCAGGGACATCGTCAAGGCCGGGAGGGTGCTCGACCTGTACACGGGTCTGTCCGCAGGCCTTCTGCGCCAGGCGGTGTATACAACCTCCCGTCTGGGCTTCTTCGACACGTTCATGGGCATCCTCAACAGGCGGGCCAAGGCCGCGGAGAGGAAGGTCACGTTCGGCGAGCGTGCTGCTGCCGGTCTGGCCGCCGGTGGAATTGCGGCGATGATCGGTAACCCGGCCGATCTGTCACTGATTCGCATGCAGTCCGACGGCCTGAAGCCGCCAGAGGCCCGCGCCAACTACCGCTCGGTCGTGGACGCTCTTTTCCGGATCACGAAGAACGAGGGCATCACTGCGCTGTGGGCTGGTGCCTTGCCGACCGTTGTCCGTGCCATGGCACTCAACCTCGGCCAGCTGGCGTTCTTCTCCGAGTCCAAGTCGCAGCTCAAGGCGCACACGAACCTGTCGCCGCGTAGCCAGACCTTCGCGGCCTCCGCGATCGCTGGATTCTTCGCCAGTTTCTTTTCTCTTCCATTCGACTTCATCAAGACGCGTCTGCAGAAGCAGCAGAGGGACCCCAAGACCGGACAGCTTCCGTACAAGGGGGTTCTGGACTGTGCCCGTAAGGTCGCCAGAGACGAAGGTCTGTTGAGATTTTACCGCGGGTTCGGAACATACTATGTTCGGATCGCGCCGCATGCGTTAGTGGCCCCCACCAGATCCCCCACGTTTAACGAGACGCTAACGCAGATCTCCCAGCATGGTCACCCTCATCGTGGCCGACTACCTGAACTTCCTTACCAAGTAAAGGAATAATATAGATTCGCACACACACGAGTAACTTCTATCCTCAATGCTCCCGCGGTCAATCGCGATTACGACCATCAACTCTCGAAGGCGGCCTACAACGGGCATCCCATCATTAGAACATTGAGTTTCATCGCACCGCAGCATGGTCATTCCGAACGTTTCTGTGAAGAGTGAGATACCTACCGTGGTTGCTTTCTGCGCTTTGCGATTCTCTGTCCATCAGATATAGGTAGATCTCTTGTGGATTTCACAGATCTTATCCGTCGGTTTGATGTTGGAGTGGCCTGTTGAGCAGGCCTCCGGGAAAAAAAAAAAGACAGGCTTCCGAAAGATGGAAGCGAGACCCCTGGATGGAGCTGATGATCATTTCGAGAAGCCACTGTGAAGTGTTTAAACGCTATTGGCAGGTTTTATCAGGCGAATTATTGACTTTCAGTTGCTGGATTAACCATTATTGATGATCCAGCAGATGACGAGAAGCTCTGATGCCCCACTTCAACGCTGCTTGCCGTTATCTTTTCTTGTTCTGCTTGGCTAGGTTGTGGGTCTCGAGCAGCTGGACTCTCCTTACGCGTGCAATGGCTCGCTGTTTTCCTCGTTATCTTTTCTTGACTGTCTCTCCATCACGCATCATTATGTACGTACTGTATTCATGAGCGCTACGGACCAGAGAGGCCTTCCCTGGCTGCACAGGTACTAGTGGGAATGCAAAGATAAATCACTCTGCAAGCTGTTTCTGTCATTTTCCAAATGATTTTAACTCGTATTTAATCTCGATCTGAGACGGTCATAACTGGACGAGGTCACTACCAAGCTCGTTAAGACCCATGGGACGGAGGAGAATCGATGCCGTACTGTCACTATCGCGCATGTCGCTGTGGGTATCCAGTCGACTCATACGCGCATGACCTGCATATTATTGTAATATAAGCTGAGAGAGAAAGTAGAATCTTCTAATGTTACTACACATACAGCCACCCAATCCTGCCGTAGGGACAGCATAATATGACGGGATTGGATGATGCGAGGGACAGCGCGCGCTCATTCCTCATCCTCGTCATCATCATCCTGACCAGCAGAAACCTGCGTATTAGGAACCACGCTCCTATCCCGCTCCTTCTTGATCCGGACCATCTCTTCCTACCGCTCCTGCTTGACGGGCACACGGTCCACATCCACCGCATCGTCATCATCATCCTCTTCGTCATCATCACTAGCAACCGTAAATCCACTCTGCCTTGATCCTTTCAACCTCCTCCGCGCCGCAGCTGCCTCAGGATCGGGGTCGAACTCGTCGTCGTCGTCCTCGTCCTCCTCTCGCCGCCGTGCGGCCTCGGCGCGGCGCACGCGCCGTAACAGCACGGGATCGCTCCGCAGATCGTGCAGCGTCAGCATCACGGAGCACACGGGGCACTCGACGGCGCGGACGCGGCGCGGCTTGTTTCCTCCGGAGGGATCCCTGACCGGTACCGTGTGCTGGCTCCGCGAGATCATGTCCTCGATGGCCTGGCGCTCGAAGCTGTGCGGGCATTTGGTGCTGGTGACAGGGTCTTTGAAGGGTTGGAGGGTCAGCGGGCACCGCAAGGAGATGCGTTCGCGGGCGATGGCGATGTCATCGTCTGAGCCTCCTCCTGCGGCGGCTGCGGCGGGGGAGGCGGAGCGGTTGCGGTTGTTGCGGGCGCGGGTGCGGCGCGCGGGTGAGGATCGATGAGAAGAGGTGGTTGTATCGCGGGAGGTGGAGGAAGCTTTGGGGTCTTCGAGATGCGAGAACCAGGTCGAGGGGTGTGGGAGAGGCGGGATGTCGTCGCCGGGGTACTGGGCGTCGTGGACCATGCGCTTGAAGCCGATGTAGGCGTTGTTGGTGGAGTATCTGCAGCAGCTCTCGTTAGCATTTGATGTCTCATCCCAGGTGTACATATATAATATATATATGATCAGGTTGAGTTCAATAGATTTAGTGCATACCTCTGCGTCAACGACATCCCCTCCCACTTGGCATTCTGCTCCGCCAACTTGTCCTCCAGCCTCTGGCTGGGCGGTTTCTCGCCCTCGTCTTCATCTTCTCGCTCCTCGTAGTCTTCATCACTCTCGGCATCGCCGTCCTCCATGTCCGCGTCATCTCCGTATCGTCTTCCTCCTCCTCCTCCTCCTCCTCCTCTCCTTCCTCCTCTCCGCCGTCTTCTACTAGTACCATGCTGTGCAGCCTCCTCCGCTTCACGCCCCAAGTCCCCTACCACACTCGTCAACCCATCCAGCTTGACTTCGGCATCGACGACCTTGCGCATCGTCTCCTCCAGCCGGCCCGTCACCTCCTTCACGCGCTCCTCCATCCGCGCGAGCTTCTGCGCCTCTTCATCTTCTTCCTCCCCACCCTCATCCCGCCTTTCTCCAGATCCATTTCCTCCTTCTTGCTCGTCACGTTGTTGCTGCTGTTCCCGCCGCCGCTCCCGCCGCCGCTCATACCGCACCCGCGCGTCCGTGAGCCGCTCGTTCGCCTCGCTCGCCGCCTCCGCGAGCTTCTCCGACGCGTGCTGCAGGTGCGCCTTGAGGTGCCGGAGGGAGTGCGATTGGAGCAGGGCCGCGAGGGCGCGCTGGCCGGCCGCGTTGAGCGGGGCCGAGAGCGGTTCGTAGGGTGGGAGCTCGTGCTGCTCGCGATGCCGGTCACGGTGGTGTCGTCGCGATGAGGAGGCGGATGGGGCGGTTGCTGTGGCTGTGGCCATGGTTTCGTATGGATGGTTGTGTGTGTGTGTATGCAGCGGGAGGAGAAGGAAAGGGTATCTCTAAAGGGATGTAGGCAGTGGTTCGAGTTCTTGATATAGGAGCCGCAGAGAGAGTCAGGTAGGTCGTATCTATCTATCACGTTCTCTTCGGACCCCGCATGAAATCAAATCAAGTAAAAATTTAAATCAAGGCTCCCGGGGAGAGGAGGCGCACGCTGTAGAGACCTTCCAGTCTCTGCTCTCTTCAGAAGCGCACGCAGGTTCTCTCCCGTCGAACGTCGTCTGCTCGTGCATTATTTTCCTTGAGGTCCGAGTCGATAACGCTGATAACCAACTCGGGACGACGCGACGCGACTCGAGTCGATGCCGCTAGTCCCGTTTAGGATATACACAGGGTTTCGTAACCTCCGCAGTAGTAGAGTCCAGACCTGATCTACGGAGTGTGCATTCCAAGGTTATCTCTTATTTCCAGCAATGTAGCACCTGTTACATCGTAGGAGACCATGAGTCCTCAGTTGATTACCATTTTTGCTAGGTGGAAGGACTGGACTTATAATACAGCCGCTGAACGTACAGTACATACATCACCTCCCAAAATCAGAGGCAAAGCCTTTTGATTATTCGCTCGAACCTGTCCCCGATTATAAATGTTATAGTAGATGCCAAAACGTGAGAACTAACACTGACGTGAGAATACAATGCAAAGGCCAGAAGATTAGGTAAACAGGTATCACCGTCGGATTCGAAGCGTTACACCAGACCCCGCAAGGTTCAGACTTTGTAGAAACAGAATGCGTGGTAGAAGCCTAGAATGGAGTCAGTATTCAGGCTCAAAGAGTATGGGAAGACGGGTGCAGGTGACGTACTGGCTGCCTCGAGCTCCTCGTCCGAAACAAGCATCGGACCGCCCCCTCTCGCTCGGACGCCCATGCGCTCACTCAACGGGCCCAGCTCGGGGTCGTCTTTCTCCTCCTTCCAGATGTCCAGGAACGGCTTGCGGTACTGGAGCTCCAGGTTGTAGTCCTCGGCCAATCTAAATGGCCGGTAGTGCATTAGCTATAGTGTCTCCCAGAAGGCCAATTAGACGGGATACTCACGCTCGGAATGCTTCCCAGGGAACCACATATTCCGGGATCTCCTCCACAGCCTCTTCCATGAAGTAAAAGTACTTCCAGCCGAACGGGGGCCGGAAGACACCGTCCTCGGGTGTGTCTCCAGGGAACTTCACGCGGTAGATGCTGTTCCCCCATTCCGGAGTCTGCGGGTTGTCTTCGACTTCCCCGTCTTCGGGCGCTTCAACCTCGCCCCGTTTCAGAGCCTCCTCGCGCTCTTTGCGCTTCTTGTGAAACTCCACCACTTTGGCGCTGATGACGTCCGAGTTGGGACCGACCCCGATGAACCTTCCGCCTTTCTTGAGGCACCCTGCAATGTTTTTCAGCATCTGGCGAGCTTTTTCCTCGCTCTCAAAGGCGTAGTGCATCGTGAACATGGAAGCAACCACGTCGAAGCCACCGCCGCCCCATCGCGAGCTCATGATCGATCCGCCAGGCCCGACATTCGGATCGATACCGACCTGCCGGACGATGGGTATGTCACCCAGCCATTCGCCAAAGCAATCTTTCGGGTAGAATTCAGCATGGAAGAGCGGCCTCCGTCCCCGTTGTCTCCTCATTCCATTGTAACGCTCACGGGCTTGCTCGACGGAGACCTCGGCCGGGTCGAGCCCGACGTAGAGATCGACAGCCTGAGGCGCAAGCTGCCATTTACCCAGGTCTCCTCCTTTTCCGCAGCCGATATCGAGTACCAAGAGCTTCTTTTCCTCCACGGGAGGAGGGGTTGCCCCTTCGGCCCATTCTTTGCTCCCGGTTATCCTCGATAGAAATTCCTCGTCAGGCGAAAACTTCTGAATGATGGTGCTCTTGATCCAGTTGTTGAACGCGCGGAGCCCCTTGATTCTGCTCTCTGTCTTCCTCCACTCCCTACCTCGTTCGGGCACAGCGTTGTAGTGCTGGCGGACAACGTCAGCGACGCCGCGGTCCCGCAGAGCCTTCTGGGCTTCCTCCTCTTGAGCACGCTCCCGCTCCTCCTGTCTGCGCCTCAATGCCTCCTTCTCCGCGATCCCAAGACGGGCGCCACCACCTGGCCTCTTCCGTTGACGCGCTTGTGCTTCCGGTGTCGGTGATCTTGGACGAGGCAGTGGAGAAGGAGATCTCCTCGGGATAGCTTCGCGGCGTCGAGTTTCTGGAGAACGGCGCGCAGGCGAGGGGGACCTACGAGCTTCCGCCGGAGTCCTGTCGCCGGAAGCCGGGCGTGTCGGGCTGTCTCGTCGAGAGTATGCTGAAGGCGGAGTCGGGCCACGCTTCCGGAGCTTCTGATGACGCTCTTCCTGACGCTTGCGCTTCGGAATGGGTTGCTGTGAAGTCGGCTTCTGCTTGTCCGAAGGAGGCTCCTCCTCGGTCAGCTTTCGCTTCCTTTCATTCAGAGATCCATCCTGGTTCTTGGCTTCCTTTGTGGACTCGACGGGGCCGTTCTGCGAGGTGGGCGATGAAGCTTCGCGCGGAGACTCCGCACCTAGGGCCTCGGGCCGCTCCTTGGCCTCATCAGACGCAGGAACTTCCCGCTCATCAGCCGGGCTAGACGACGTAGGTATTTGCATCATCGGCTGTTCCGCCCGAGCGGAGTGGGGATTTGTTTCGGAGGGTTCGACTGCAGACTGTGCTGCCGTGGAGGGCGAGGAAGAGCGGGGATGGTGGTGGTTGTTTTGGTCTGGCGACACGAGCTCGGCCGGCGACGCGACGGGCGCTGGACGGTGGATTGAGCTCTCGTCTGGCCTTGTGCCACCTTTGACAGGCTCTTGAATTGTCGGGTGGGGAGCAATGGTAGTCTGCAGATAGATTAAACCAGATCAGTAAGGGTGCCTTGGACCTTGGTGTCAAACCGACGGAGCACTGATCACTCCCCGCTCACGAGGAACGAATCACAGAGACGGGCCAGGCCTACCGATGAGTAGAAGGAGCCGGTGTCCGTGACGCCGCCATCTGCCTGTGGGCTATCTGGATCGGTGACCTGCTCTCCCCTTGTGGCGTCACGGTGCTCTGCGCGGTGGCTCTCATCGTGTTCTGCCGAGCGGACCCGGTCCTGCTCGCCAGCCACGGTGTAGATGTCCCGGGCAGGATCGTACATGGCGACAGACGCACGCCGGTGCTCTGCTGGAGGACGGTCGGGCATGATGGGCCATCGCAGACGCTTTCACGGCCTTTTGTCACCTCCCTCGACGAAGCTCCCAGGGTCTGCGAGCGGCCCTGGACCCGCGATCCGCCCTCGTCGCGGCGCGCTCGAGCCTGCATTCCCGGTTCGGGTCTAGCGCGTTGTGTCGCGCCATACCCGATCGGGCGGTGCGAGTATGAGCAGCCAGTATATCACAGATCCATTAAATAGAAAAACAAAAACAAAAGAATGTGCACATGATCTATGACCAAAGAAGCCAGAAGTCGAGCTCTTCCATAAACGCCCATCGAGATACCCGCTATCTGCAACTGAAACTAGCATTATGGTACATAATGATGCCCTATCATGCATGTACATCACAAAAGATAATGACCCATTCTCGCAAGCGCCTCGCTGCAAAATCGAAAACACGATCAGATAATTACAGTAAACAGGTCCTCGCTAGTCATCACAGATTTGGAATGCAAGACTATCCTTGCTCATCGCGGTTCAGGAGTCTTGGATTTCTTCGGTGCTTTCACGTTCAGCACCTGCCTCATCCGCCGGAGTTTCGCCCACCATTCCTTGTCTTTCGCTTGCTGCGTCTGCGATTCAATGGAAATTTCATCGAGCGAACGCGTGTCGAAATCGTTGACAGAACCAGTCGACCTGACAAGCCTGCGATGTTTGGTTTTGATCGTGTGGGCAAGGGTCTGCCAGCCGTTGGGAAGGTCTTCTGCCTTCTCCGTCTTCTTCCCACTGCCGCTCTGCGTGATCGAGTTGACCCACGGACAGTAGTCCATGTGCTCGTTCACGACGTCAAGCTTGTTGTAAACAGTAATGTCCCCGTTCGCCTTCGGCTTGTACATCCATAGACCCAGTCGCCGGAAGCAAGCCCCGCACCCTGCGAGGCCAGCTGTGCCGTCGGCCACTGTGTCCCATCCGAAAGATGCCATCGCAAAGGCTGCCTTGTTAATTTCATGTTCGGCCTGTTCCGAGGCTGCAGTAGTCTGTCCGTTCTCCTTGCTTTCCGGGTGGGCAGTCTCTGACTCGGAAGGCTCCGCGCTTCCTTCCTTAGTCTGGAAAAAATCCGGTGGCAGCATCTTTATCATTGCTTCCGTGTCGAAACCTTCAGGCGTTTCGATGGTTTCCCATGAAGGCAATTTCGATTCCATCTTTGAGAGATTATAATAGCGCTTCCGAAGTGCACTTATCGCGATGTCCGGGTTTGTCAATGGTAACCGATGAATTGTAGCTATCGTACATGTTAGTCACAGTAGTCGCTCGACATTGTCTACTGACGTACCATCGCAGCCCTTACTCCGCCACGGACAATGCTCGCCATGCCCTTCTGCCAAAAGTCGAGTGTACTGCTCGACAAGCTTCGCGACTGGGAGTATATCAGCATCATACAGCGCCAGCCAAGATCATGACCGCAATTACATACGGACTTCCTTTCTCTCCTGCACCTTCTCCGCATCATATCCGTCGAATTCATCTATCTCTTCCGGGAGCTTCACAACGACAGAACTGCCACATCCCCCAACGCAAGTAACTCTCATCACGTCGGTGCATGACCAGCCGCGCTTTGCCCACTCGACCTCGTTTATAGCTGCCGGCTTCGGCGACCATCGGTCTACCCTGCGGAATGTCTCGAGTCGCTCAAGGAAACGTTCACGGTCCCATGGAACAAAGTTGGGGCGGGAGAAAGTGGGAGTCGGCGACTGTCTCGAGACATTCGAAACGGAAGTTCTGACGACCAACGGGTCGAAATCAGCATCGCTACCGCTCACGCGGACCTTCTTGATCGAAGGGTAAGCGGCGAGGCGCTCCGGCGTTGGAGTGGCGGGGGCGCTCTTGGGAGGGACATCTGCGCTCAAAGGTCTCGACAAGGAATCGAGGACTCGGTGGAATTTCCGCTTCTTTGTTTCTATGGCATAGGACATCTTCACCCGCGAATGCGATCCCCTTCGCGGTGTGGAGTTGTTTTGGGTCGCGGCTGCTTATGCGGTTGCTGGAGCTGCGGCATGACGGCGATCGCGCCGCCCCGCTAACCAAACAGGGCTGGGCTCTGGAACCTTCAGAGAACATCTGGCTCGAGCTCCACGGCCGTCTGGGCAAATCATCAAAGAACAACTTCATTGCGACGGACTCACATTTGATCTCGAATGGCACTGTCGTCCTGACTTGTAAAATGTCTGACCTTAGAAGTGGTTGCTATCAACCCCGTTCTTGAAGCTGCTGTCTGACTTTCTATCGAGATTCGTCAGTGACAGCGACATTTGACCACAGTTACAAATTCCCTGTTCATGAACGATAAACCCTGGCTTCTAAAACTTTGCCATTTCTTCTGTCACCCATCCATAATACTATTTGTTTCTTTTCTCCGGATCGAAATTTCGGATAAGGATCGCCGATGTGCTGATGCTGGCATGGCGCAATAACTAAAGCCGGAGACTATCCCTACAGCTTTAGGATTATAAAATACCGCTTCAGTCACAATGAGACGCGGCGCTGAAATAGAACCCAAGGCCAAAGTGCCCAAATCTAGAAATCACCCGTTTCGCCAGCCGTTAAGTACATTGAACAACCTACCAAGGACAAAAAGTGGCTTCTCATCAAGGCCGAGGGCGCAATCATCGGAGTATGAACCTACTGCCTGTCACGATACAAAACCCTTACAGGACCTTCCTCTGAATGAGAATGTGATCTCTAGAGATACTCTCGATAAGTTCAACTCGTTCAGATACCGCGAAGTCGAATATCCGCATCCTGTGCAGAGTCCGCTGACTCATCCAGAGTCTCATGACTTTGCAAATGATAAGAGGGATTCCACCTATCATGAGAGACTCGATTATTGTGAATACAACGACTCTTCTTTCAGTCAATATGATGATGGGAATAACATCCGCATGCCCAATCGATATCAAATGACAGAAGGCCTCCAGTATGAAGAGCTCGCAGACGATGAACAGAATTCCACTTCGTTCGGACAGGTCTCCAAGGCTCATGCAGCAAATTCTAACATATCTGGCAACGCATTCTACGGCTATTCAGGTTCTCAAATCTTCGAACATGACTACGTTTACTGTGAACAGAACTCCCAGTCTCTGCAGTATGACAACCCAAATGAAACCGGTACTCCAGATATTGCTCCCTATGGGACCGCGGGGGAAAAGCTTTCGCCTTGCATGACTGAACACAGCGCAGCGGAATTCGGAACTGATCAAAGCGAGGACTACGATGAAGGAATTGAAGACGCTGACTTTCTTGCCGTAATAGGCCCCCAGGCCGAAGCTGGCCAGGAGTATCTTGATGAAATTGATATAGAGCACGCTTTTACATCACAAATTGAGGACGAGGAGCAGGAAACATTTACAGCATGTTATCCATGTGATTCAGTGTACGAAAACATATCACGATCTCTGGAGCCTCGCTTTGGAGAATCAGATAACGAGTTTCCCGTGGATCCGGAGCTCTTTGAGGTTAGTCCAGCTTCGACGTATTTACCCAATCTCCCGGAGACGACGGAAGATACCCACGATACATCCCACTATAATGAGATCCCTGAAGAGTCTACAATCCAGACGAATGACTCATGCGCAGAGACATCTCACCCTGTGATAACAACGGAAGATAATAGCTTCGACTCAGATAGTCATACCTGGGATGTTCCCTCTGTATCTGATAGAGAACCAGATGTGCAAACTGAGTCATATACCATCGCTAAAGAGCATTCCCGAGTGAAGCATATAGATTTCCCTTCAAGTTCGCAGATGGGAATGGGTGTATCTTTTGATTTTCCAGAGCAGAGTTCCAACGCAACAAATAGGGGTATGACCGATTGTGTCGGAGCCTTCTCACTGCCACATTATATCAAGCCTCAAATATCTCCACAGAAAGCTAGCGAATTTGGCCTCAGCGAGTTGAATCAAGAGGCCACCCCGGCTACTTCTCCCACTGACAGTCCTAAACCATGTCCGCAGGCATTCCTGCGTTCAAAATTTCCGGCACCGGTTCCTGACCGGTCCCCAATCCAAGGTCTTACTTCATCTCATACCCTTCTACGCACCTGCTTCCGTGTCGCTGAAGCTCTGAGAGTTCATTTTGCAGCACGGCCTTTTATCCCCGAGTCACCCCGGACTGCCACGAGCGATATTACTAGAGACAAGCCACCCACTCCCTCGAGTATAGGAACGAAAATACCTGCTTCGACGACAATACTTATAGAGCTTTACGCTTATGTGACCAGATCCTATCGGTCTGGGCATAGACAGTTTTTCACATTTGCAGATCTGTTCTTCCCGTTTCAACCGCCATACATGTCAGGTGTGTGGGAATGCTGGGCAACGGATCCCTTATACAACAGTGACGGCAAAGAGTTTCTCGGAGTCGGAGGAAAGGAATGGAGGCGTGCTGGTAGCGAACACGCAAATAGTGCAACCTTCACGAAACGCATTCAGAGCAACGGACAAACTGAAGAAGAAGAACCTGCCGGCAGGATGTGCAGAGTCATCGGGACATTTCCATCCAGCGACTACGCGTCACCTGCAAAGGGTGCCGAATGGGCATCTGGCCCAAATCACGTAATGTTAACGATCCTTAGCATCTGGCGTGCAACATGGGAGGACGTCGAATATGTGAGAGGAATTGTACAGGCTTAGACCGAAAACGGCTTGAACGTCTTTCTGGTGACAGCAGCCACTGACGTCGCCAATGTACAGCATGAGACGTCGAGCCAAATTGAGTGAACTGCCCTCTGCAGTGAATTGTTGCAGAAACAGGGTTTCTGCCATGCGAGACTTATAATTACGACATGATTTGCGATATTGTTGCGAGATAATAAATGATGGTAGTGTGGAAAGGAGATGGACGCTATAGATGAGAGGACTGGCATTGTTTTCTGAGGAATCATTTGACAGGGGAAGATGATGTTATTTCTTTGTATCATAATCAACAACTACCTGCTATTATGATAGACACAATAGCAATATGGGCCATAGAAATAATATATTCAATTTCGATTACATAACAGAGAAAAGATGCAGAAGAAAACAAGAGGTATCAATAAAAAAAATGCAAAACTAAGCAAAGTTCCTACCGTCCCCAGAAGGGCGAAGTAGCTATGACCTCCTTCAAGACTGGTTCTATGCAACAAACTGGATCCAATGGATCGTCCTGACGCTCAATATAGATCTCGGAAGTTCGGCCAAGATATTTCGCCGGCCCACGATAGCGCAAATCTGAATCTGCTTATTGGCCCGCGCCATTCGGGCTCTCCGCCCTCCGAGCGCCGAAGCAAAAGCATCCGACGGCCGTTATTTATCAATTGTTCCCCGCAGTCGTCTCAAGAAATTGCCAATTTGCCTGGGCTTTCAGGAAAGTCGGATGTTTCCCTGCTAATTGCCGCAATGGCGTCTTGGGGGACTTCTGCTCCTGTATTCAGGAGCTTTGCTCCCCGCCTGTCGAAAGAATTCTTTACCTGCCGGCAGTGCTTACAGAACCGGAGCTTTGCTACCAGGCCCCTCCAGAGGCGCATTACGTCCGTGCCATTATTTGCGAGGGGCAACGGCCGCATCAGTTCATTGCTCCCGGGTCTGAAGAAGAAGAATGGCTTTTTTACAAGCATAAAATCATTGTCGACGGCCACTGCGTCTGCAGAGCAGGCAGCCGGAAAAGCTAAAGCCAACTTCCCTGAGGTTAGCGATAAGGTTGTCGCATACTGGCTGCTGGGCAGTGCTGCCAGCGTCTTTGGCATTGTCGTTTTTGGCGGGTTGACGAGACTGACAGAATCTGGGTATGTTCTTCATGTTGGACAACCGGACGGCCAGGACTGACAGATCGCAGGCTCAGCATCACCGAATGGAAACCTGTCACCGGATCTATACCTCCCTTGAGCGACGAGGACTGGGAGTCGGAGTTTGCCAAGTACCGCGCGTCTCCTGAATTCCAGCTGCTGAATCCCCACATGAACCTCTCCGAATTCAAGTCTATTTACTATATGGAATGGATTCACCGTCTTTGGGGCAGATTTGTCGGACTGTCGTTTGTGATCCCGGCTGTCTACTTCGTCGCAAAGAGAAAGGTGTCGAAGCCGATGGCCTGGCGACTGGGAGGTATTGCCGGTTTGATTGGTTTCCAGGGCTTCATCGGATGGTGGATGGTGAAGTCGGGTCTGAAAGATGATCTCTTCGCGCCTGGCAGTCATCCGAGAGTCAGCCAATATCGCTTGACGGCACACCTGGCGGCAGCTTTTACTTGCTATGTTGCAATGCTGTGGAATGGTCTGGCGATCCTGAGATCTCACCGTCTTCTTAAGGACCCTGAGGCTGGAATTAAGCTCCTGGACTCTCTGCGGGATCCGAAACTCAAGATCTTCCGCAGGTCGGTCGCGGGTTTGGCCCTCCTGGTTTTCACTACGGCTATGTCTGGTGCTCTCGTTGCCGGTCTCGATGCGGGTCTTATCTACAACGAGTTCCCGTGGATGGGCAATGGTCTCACTCCTCCCAAGTCGGAATTGTTCGACGAGCGCTACTCCCGTCTCCCTGACAAGTCCGATCTCTGGTGGAGGAACATGTGCGAGAACCCATCGCTCGTCCAGCTTGACCATCGTATCATGGCTATGACCACCTTCTCCAGCGTCATGGCCCTTTGGGCCTACACCAAGGCGTCGCCCACGATGAAGCGTCTCCTACCTGCAGCGGCCAAGAAGGGAGTTCACGGAGTTGTCGCCTTTACGTTCGTGCAGGTCGCCCTTGGTATCTCGACACTGCTTTACCTTGTTCCTACGCATCTTGCCTCGACCCATCAGGCGGGAAGCTTATTCCTCCTGACCTGGGTGCTCGTTCTTGGCAGCAGGATCTGGCACCCATCGAGGACATACAAACTGCTGCAGATGGCAGCCAAGGCTCAGAACCAGCAGCTGTCGAGAGCAGCAGCGAACGCAGCGAGCAAGCTGTGAAGGCTATTCGTGATCTGTATTATTACAGCACTAAAATACTTGCATTTGAGTCCCTTTTCTCAAACACGATCCTATCATGTCTGTTGTATTGTACAAATCTCCGCTTCATGCTGTGTCATTGATAACATATGTCACTGGCTTAAGATCTATGTACAATTCCTAAGCCATGCCTTTTACGAATTCAACTCTTTATGTGTCAGTAGCCTACTATTCTTGTATATGGCGCTACGTTCTTTCTGCTTCTCTGTCCATGAAGGTCTTATTGTCTGCAGATGAATCTAAGAGCTAGCTGCAAGTGTGTCACCCATCATCGGATCAGAGCCTCCAAGCTCAGGTGTCAAGGTTTTCAATATGTAAAAGGAATTATCACATTTTTAATTAGTTGTTATAATACATGTATCAAGAAGAACGGGAAGCAAGCCGCTGACAGACCAGGTGGGAAGCTGAAATCCGAGGAAGGGGAAAATAGAGACTAACCGATGGTAGTGAAGGCATGGAGCCAACTCAGCAGTGCCTGATACCGAGAAAATCGCATCACTGTATGTCTGGACGAGAAGGACATTGCGAGGTGGAGGAAGGGAAGTAGGGGCTAATGGTTCATGGAGAAGGTAGGTGGAGCGCCATCAGTAACGCCAGATCCCGAGACTCTTCTGACGAGAAGGATATCTGCACCACCAGTGAAGCCTTATCACTGAGACTCTGGACCAGAACCGGGACGCCTGCGCGAGAACACTTGGGCGCTCGTGCCCAGATGGGTGGTCGGTGATTCATCATGGCCTCCTCCCATGGTTTCCAGGGGCGTTGTGGGTGTGGAGGGTTCCTTGTCCTGGAGAGGGGCCCTTTCTGTCGACAAGAAGAGTGGAGAACGTCTTCTATCCTCATCGACCTCCTGGTAGGCTTCCTCTGCAGCTTGCACCAGGTAGAACCATCGTCGTTCACTCTCCGTCTCAGGTGCCGTTAGCTGCTGTGATTCTCCCCGGTGGAACCTGTTGCTGGGTGTCGCGGTCTCAGAAGCTTGGGGAACATCTCTGACGCTCTCATCACCGTTGTCCGCAATGGACACAGTTGCGGCACCGTCGCCTGCATCTTCCTGCTCCTCGTCAATATCGGAGAGCTCAGCATAATTGCGTTTCTGTCGTGGCCTCAGCTCCCTCTGTCTTGAAATAAGAGACCACTCCTCCCAAGTGCTCTCAGCAGCCTCCTCGTATTCGTTATCATCGTCATCTTTGGTGAGGTCGATGGTCTTCCTCTTTTTCTGCCTCGTGTCCATGTCATCCTTCGCACCAGTTGCTACATCTTCACCTCCGTCTTTATCCTTGTTTGTCTTCTTGCTCGTCTCACCGCGCAGCTGATTGGGGTTGAACACCTCGCCCATAAATGGCCTCCGAGTACCATGGCGGCCATCTCCACCACGCGCATCCCAGCAAGGAGTACAGATCTGCCAGCCACAGTCGCAGCAACGGCGCAGGATCGCCTTGTTGTGTTGGTTACAAATGTCGCATTTTGCCGTGTGGATTTTGATCTCGACGAAATCCGTATGACGCGTTGGCCGAGACAGTGGTTGTCCCGGTTGAGCACCACCACCAACACTGCTACTACCAGCAGCAGCCCCTGCTGCCCGGGTTGGCAGTCCTGCCTGCGCCAGCGCATTCAAGGCCGCGGGAGTGAATCTCGAAGCCGCGGAGCGGGCTGGTGCGCGGAGGGATGATGGCTGGTTGGACGACAGGTTTGGCCTCGGCGGAGTCGTAAACCTGGATGAAGCCCGAGACCGTGCTCCAATAGTTCCAGCTCTTGAGCTCTGAGAGAGTGCCCGTGACGGAGTGCCTCTACCCCGTGGGGAAGGCCTGCTGGCACTTTGTGAATGTTGGCCTTGTGAAGGACTCGGAGAGCCACATTCTCCAGAACGGTTCAGGATGTTGTCTAGATGTGGGGAGCGGCTTGCAGGATTGTTTCTCGAGGGAGGCATCTTGTTTTGAGGTGTGATGATCTATCGAGGAAGATGATATTGACGCGTTATCAGGATTCACAAACTGCGCGAGGCCTATCTCAGAATGGGACAACTCCAGGGATGGGAATTCCTGAAGAAGGGCTTATCTCTACTGTGCAAAGCTCAATATCAACCAGGATTTGATATTGCAACTGCAATTCAAAGGCAGCCACCAATAAAGAGATTGAGAATGGGAGTGCAGAAGAATGACAATGTGATATCACTGTCCAACCATCAGACAAGACAGACAAGGCAGGATAGACAAGCAAGAGGAAAAGAAATAACCTGTGTGGGAGTGTGTAAGCTCACAGGGAACGTGTCCTCTTGTTTACCATAGAGGTGTGGCGTCTTGATGGTGTTCTGTTCTTGATGTTGACCTCACACAGAAAGACACAAACAGATGCTTGAGAGAGAGAACAAGAAACAGAAACAGAAATAGCAATCCAGCAGAGATGTCTCTATCTTATACTGGGACTGCTGGGACTCCTTCACTCTCTGGACATGAAGACTGGTAAGTTGAGTCAGTCAGAGAGAGCAACAGCCTATATTAACTGCCCAGTTGACAGGGTAATTCCCTCTGAGAAAGAAAAAACAACACCTTACCCAAATCAAATGAATGATGGAAGGGACCAGACTCCTACCTAGCCTGGCAAATCAGTGTTCATTTTCACCGGTGTTCGCCTGCAATGTATGACTCCCACCCACTATAGAAGGGTATACTGTGCGGAGTTTCGCGTTAGCTGTGCTGTAGATGGATGGTATGTACCACATCCATCTCTCTCTATACAGGCAGAAGAGGTGTGAAAGAATGGGGACAGGGTGTTTCCGTTCACTTGTGCTGTGATGGGATGTGGTGACATGACCCATCCTATTTGTCCTACAAGATACCACCCATAATAATGAAGGCACTCACTCGCCAAAGAGGAATGTTGTGCTTTTTTTGTGTTTGTTTTGTCTGGTGCTTATCCTAATCAATTCTATTCTACTCATTCATACAACTGGGAGTACAGTACAACTGGGAAGGTAAAATTCCATCAATTCATCACGCCAAGAGAAGAGAAGAGAAGAGAGGCGACTTCAACCCCTGTATATATACTATAGACTGCAGTATAGAGACCTTTCTCTTTTCCCTTCTCTTCTCTTTTTCCCCGGTGATTCTGATTTAGAAAGGTTCATAACAAATGTCAGCTCTATATAGTGAGTGCTACAAAACTAGTCCAAGACCTCTATAGATCCAGCTTAACTAGATAATATCCTATCCGGCTTGTGTGTAGCCGGCCATGGATGGTGCCGTGTAGCAGTCAATTTTCCTATCGCTGTACATATATATACATACAATCGATTTACATGACGGGTCTATGTATCTATTTCTTTACATTATTATTTTTTTCATCTCCACGTTCACAGTCTATTGTTGTTCTTTTTTCTGGGTTACTTATGTGTGGATGTATCAAGACTCCTATATCTACAAGAGGTAAGAAAGGGGGGAAAAACAATGGTAACATAGTAACCCGTTAACGATGATCCTGGTGTCTATCTGCCTAACTAACCTAGAGTAAATAATGGTTGTTGAATTCCAGCTTTCTTTCTTTTCAACCATGCATTTGCTCTCGAAACCCAACCTTTTGCAACAGTAAAGTAAAGCCCATACATACATCTTTACATGCACCGTTCATTTTTTTTGTCATGGATCATAGTCGACATATCGACATGAGTATCAGATCAGATCAGCATCGTAGATCAGTCAGTTTTTCATTGATTTATTTGTGGGCTAGATCGTTTTATTCAAGTCAGTAACGGTTCATGATGACAGACAGAACGCAGTAGGGTGAACTTACGGATTCCCTCCACTGGCTTCGGCTCGATGCCAACCACCTCCGCGGCCGTCGGCTTCTCCTCCTTCTCGTGCGCCGTCTTATCCTCCTTCATGAACGGGAAGGCCAGGACCTCCTTGATGGAGTAGTTGTCCGTCAGGAACATGACCAGACGGTCGATGCCCATACCCCATCCACCGGTGGGCGGCAGACCGTACTCCAAGCTGGTGCAGAAGTTCTCGTCGATGAGCTGGGCCTCGTCGTCGCCCTGGGCCTTCTGGCGGGCCTGCTCCTCGAAGCGGAGGCGCTGGTCGAAGGGGTCGTTGAGCTCGGTGTACGCGTTGACGATCTCCTTCTTGCACACAAAGGCCTCGAAGCGCTCGCAGAGACCCGGGTACTTGCGGTGGTACTTGGCCAGCGGGGACATCATCTGCGGGTGGCCCGTGATGAAGGTCGGGTTGATGCACGTCTCCTCGATGAATTCGCCGACGAGTTTGTCCAGCATGCGGGCGTTGGTCACGGGTGGCGGGCACTCGATGTTGTGCTTCGCCAGGAGCTTCTTGAGGAACTCGTGCGTCTCCTCCGTGTGGAGCTGGTCGCCCGGCGGGAACTTCTCGCCCGTGGCCTCCTCGAGGGCCGGGATCATCTCGACCCGGCGCCAGGGCGCCTTCCAGTTGATGGTGTACACCTCGCCGGTCTGGGTGTGGAAGGTCGTCTCGTAGCCGCCGGTGACGTGCTTGACCAGACCGGAGATGAGCTCCTCAGTCAGGTTCATGACGTCGTAGACGTCCGCGTAGGCCCAGTAGAACTCGCAGGTGGTGAACTCCGGGTTGTGGGTGAGGTCGATGCCCTCGTTGCGGAACTGGCGGCCCAGCTCGTACACGCGCTCCAGACCGCCGACGATGAGCATCTTGAGGTACAGCTCGGGCGCGACACGCATGTACAGGTCCATGTCGAGCTCGTTGTGGTGCGTGATGAACGGCTTGGCCGTCGCACCGCCGGGGATGGCGTTCATCATGGGCGTCTCGACCTCGATGAAGTCGCGGCTGTCGAAGAAGCGGCGAATGTAGCTGACGATCTTGTGGCGTGTGATGAAGACGTTGCGCGACTTGTCGTTCATGATCAGGTCGAGGTAGCGCTGGCGGTAGCGCTGCTCCTGGTCACGCAGACCGTAGTGCTCCGAGGGGATGGCGTGCAGGCATGGCGCCAGAAGGATAACCTCCCTGGCGAAGATGGAGAGCTCTCCCTCCGCTCGGTTCTTGGGGTTGCTGCGACCTGGGAAACCGACGATACCGATGATATCTCCTCTCCGCAGGTGCTCGTGCTGGGCCTCGAAGGGCACGTCACCCGTGGCGTTCTGGGCCTGGCAGACAACCTGGACCTTGACCCCCTCCGCGCGGATGTCGTAGAATATCAACTTCGGACCCGAAGCGCGCTTGGTGTATATCCGTCCCGCGATGCGCACAGTCACGTCGGGCTTCTGCTCGCCCTTGGCGAGGCCCTCGTAGTCCTTGAGGTATTGCCGGAGGTCATCGGTGACCTGGAACTTGTGAGGGTAAGGGTCTGGGTTCTTGGTCTCGCGCAGCTTGTTGATACGAGCACTGCGGATCTCGAAGTATTGCTATAGTTCGCAAGAAAGTTAGCTTCTATGCAATCGAACTCGAACAAGCGACGAGCGTAAAGTGAAGGTGAGAAAAACTCACATTAGGAGTCAGGTTGCTCTCCTCCTCCTCTGCAGAAACCTTCTTCTCAGGCTTCGGGGGCGCGGCAGCCTCCTTCTCCTTCTTCTTGGCCTCCTTCTCTCTCAGCTTCTGACGTCTCTTGAATTCGCTCTTGGAGACCTTTTCGCCGGTGACCTCGTCCAGGACGAGGTTCGCCATGGAGGCCTCAGCCTCCTTGACTCCTGAATCCGCCATGGTGGATAGTAGCCTGTCTTGGAAAATTACAGCTGGTACCAGAGCGGTTCAAGGTAGAGAAGAAAGGGCAGAATGGGGAGGGGTCGTGAGGCGGGGTGCAGGTTGTTTCTTGAAGTTTTTGGCCGTGAGTCAAAGCAGCCTATGGGAGCTGCGGCAAGAAAAGTCTGGGGCGGCGCGTTCCGTTCCCCGGCAGAGGCGACAAAATACAATTTACGTCTTCATCCTACAAAATTAATGCTGCTGGTATCTACTATTTCAGTATACCTTGACATCTTGGTATTAGTGGAAAACAATTTCATATTCCTCTCTTTCATCTGATGGTGTGCTCTGCATTAGGGCTTAGGGCATAGGGTAGCGAATGAGGGGCTGCCCCGCCTTGCCATTTCGCCTCGCCAAGACAGTCCTCCACATGGCTTTGTAAAGCTTCAGGCAAATGTACACGGTAGACATCGTTCCCCTCTTCTCTGACTGTTCAGATCTCTTCGAAAGCGAGCGAGAAAGTTCAGATGGCGATACAACATGTATCTCCCTTCAAATCTAATGAGGCAGTAATAAAACAATACAGAAACTAGGAGCGCAGTGGCAAAACCGTACGCTCTTCAACAATCTGCACACACACTGTCTGTTCCTGGCATGAGAAATTATTCTCACAGGTGTCTCCACATACTGCAGTCCCGGGAACTCAAGACGGAAAGTCGATGCCAGCCCAAGCACACAAGGTTTGTCAAACCTCGTCCCGAGGCTGGGATCTCAAGCGACACGAAAAGGGGATTTGGTGTCTCTCAGATCTTCATCTTCCTTTTTGGCAGATGATCGCAACCATTCCTGAGCCTTGGTCAGCTTCTGTCTCTCCTTGACCAGGTACTGGCGGCGTCGCTGGCGTTCTGGGTCCTCGGCCACCAGTTCCATGCAGCGCTCCAAGGCTAAGAGTCCCTAGTTGTCAGCAACAGAGGAATCTCCGTATGGTGGGATGTAGACTGTACCACTATCTTTGAAGATCCCCAGTTCCTGCTCGATGATCTGAACAAGCTCCTCACGGCACTTGGTGAACAACTTTGTATGTACGCTCTGACAGATGGAATCAACGAAACGGGAGCTGGCAACCGAATAGTACCCTCGGACAGTCTAGTGATTGTTAAGACAAAAAGTCTAGTAGCAAAAGTGCAGTCGGGACAACTCACAGCCATCATTTTGAGCTCCTGGGCAAACTTGTCGGGACCCAGGTCTGCATCAGTGATTTTCTTGAACTCCGCTTCCCGCCTCGGATCACCGCGGGGGAACTTTGCATCCAAGTAACAGTGAGCCCTTGCATTTCGGCGTTGGGTGCTAAGAAACCGAAATGCTTCCTTCCCCTCTAGTTCCAAAAACGACGTTGCCGTCGTGAATGGCTTGTTGTGTTCGATGTTGTAGATCTCGAGGGCATGGCGATGATGTTCCCTCTGAAGAGTCTCAAGATACTTGTCAATGATTCTTTTGAGCTCTCCGTAAAGAGGCGTCTGATAGTACTGAGAGAAGATATAGTGGAGCTGCTCCATCAGCATATCCTTCACGAGCTTATGGCTGACAAATAGGAAAATGCCCATAGGTTGCTTCCAATGCTTGACACTGATCTGATTCATGATCTCAATCGCTTTGGGGTCCGTTTGATCGGGAAGCCCAGCGCGGTACGAATCCTCATTAATGTCTCTGATTTCTTCCCATGTGAAGACTTTAGCGGGCACTGAATGTAAATATTAGCATCCAGCCCCTCCCGCTGAGATGTGCTCGCGTACCTTTGAACTGATCAAAATGGGTTGTCGCATATTCAGTTGGCCTTGGAATTTGCTTTACCTTGGTGTCGGGTGAAAGTCGGTCTCCCGGCGTCTTACGCTTCATTGAACGCCGAAGAGAGGTCATTTCGCAGTCAGAGTCTCCGCCGTCAGATGGACCAGGCTGAAGCGTAAAGGACTCCACGTCGGCCACAAGTTTGACAGCTGGACGTGTGTAGTCGAGAGACCGCTTAAAGTCCTGTGCAATACGGCTCCAGATCTTTTGCAGCGGATACTTTGATGAACCTCCATCTATATGAGCCCGCACCTGTTCCTTAAACTTGTTGAGCATGCCGCATAGAATGTACAGAATATTCGCCGACGGTGGGTCAGGCATTGTTTGAAGTTCGGCGTCGATTCGTTCGGCTTTCTCGTCGATTTGCTGAATAACCTGAGGGAGGCATCCTTGAATCAGATCGAGAAGGAGACCTGACAATGCCGTCTGAAGTTTTCTTGTCCCAAATCTCTCCTGGTAAGGCGCAAAGACTGTGCTCCATGGGTGCGAAGCAAAGAACAGGGTCTCTTCCTCACGGGCTTGAGAGTGCTCAACTCCAGGGTCTGGATTATTTCTCACGACATAGTACCCGTGACCAAGCGAGAACTTGTGACCTCCAAGGATATCAATCCATTGATCATGGGACTCGCCGACCTGCACACGATCAGGCTTTGTCAGGACTCCAAGGGTCCTGGACTTGGCGCCTGGCACGTCTCTTACGATCCTTGCAGCGCTGGAGTTTGTCGCGTCATCTGTCATTGGCAGGGTGAGAAGAATGATACAATTATCCCGTGAAATGTACTCCTTGACGAGATTCTCGACGAGCGTAACAAGGTATCGCTCCTCATCAAATTCCGTTTGACTGATGACACCAGGAAGATCGTAAAAAGATAAGTTTGGGAAGTTGGGTGCCGATATGTCCAGCCGGACGACGTTTGGCGAGAATTTGACCTGGTAGTAATTCGCGTCGACCTCTGACGCTTGACCGGGGATGTAGTCTGTAGACGGTCGCCCAGGATTGAGGATTGCAAGCTGAGCCCATTTCAAAGCTTCTGGGACTTTCTTCCTGTCGGTCAATACAGCAAACACCTCCTCTTCCTCATCTTGCTCGATCCAAGGGCCAAGTGGCTGTGACTTTTTTGGAAGCTTCGTGATCCTCCTGGAGCCATCATACATGTACTTCCTGGAGAGAAGAATGCGGCAGGTCCATGGCTTTGTGGGGTCGCTTTCCGACAGGTTGATTTCCATGGGACAGCGCGTACAGGTGCCAGAGCTTCTCGGGACCTTGATCTCACTCATGCCTTCAATGAGAGAACTCTTACCGGTACTCTGGTCTCCGACGACGCAGATCTTCGGGAGCGTGATCTTGCTGTCCTCGATCCCGAGGTGGCGCAGATCCTGGATCTTTCTCACCAGCGTCCTCATATCATGGGATATGAGATTGATGGAGTCGGTGACGCCGGTTTGGCTCTGTTCAGATTCTCTGGAAACTGCACCATGGCCCTGCTGACCTGCAGAACTGATGTTCGAACCGGTATTCTGCATTGTACCTAGAATGAATCAGTCACCAGGTATCAAAGAGACATGAGAATTCCGTAGCTTACCTGGAGATGTCAAGCTACCTTTCTCAGACGAGAACCTGACCTCTGGAGTCGGTGACCTCTGCGGTTGGAGCATGACAGAGAGCATCAAATTTGTAGTTAGACAAGTTTGGAAGTTAACGACAGGTTCTAACACAATAGAACTCAGAAGAAGATGTTGTGGAGTGAAGGACGAGGTCTCTCAACTCGACTAACACAATGGACTCCAAGACGAACACATGGGGATGGGATGGAGGAGTCTGGGAGTGGTTCCACACGAAGATGGAAACCAGGGAGTCTTCAAAGGGAAGAGAGGAAAAAAGGATGAGAGATGAAGTAAATGATAATAAATCACGAAGGAGCGTTGAGCTGATCAGATGTGGGATCAGCTCAGTCGAGGCAGCTGGAGAAAAGAGACAAAGGGGAACGAAGAACAAAGAATACTTATAGACCCAACTCAGGATTGTAGGTCTGGAGCTGTGAATGCTGTGGAAAAGCCCTCTGGCCATCATTGCGAAGCAAGCACAACAGCGTGTAGGGAGCCCGCCAGATAAGGTGAGAGATGTACAGCACTCTGTGTACAATCTCTCAGAGCTAACAGCAACATGGGGGTGCTCTCCCACCACAGAGCAGGTGTCTATTACCCAATTGGAGATGGTATTAAAATCTATTCCCCATGTCTGTTTCTCTGCATGAAGAATAGTGTACTTGTCATCCGAAGCAGTCTCCAGCTTGTGTGAGACATTATAAATGAATGTAGGAAGTGACCATGAGAGACTCCATATTAAGCTGCTGGACAGACAGAATGCCAGCCACAATGTTTACACAATTGCGAGTATAAGCATTTCCTGTTAAGATTCCTCATGGTTGAGACCACAGGTGATGGCTCTGAGAGAGGCTGTCAGTGAAAGACAGGTGTCGTGCCTCCAGTGGGAGTTATGCACCAAAATAAATTGAGTGCAAGATCAGAATTGTATTAAAATGTCAAGGGAGAGTTCCTCTGTTAAACGCAATCAGGGACACTGCACCTTACTGCAGGTGTTGAAGCGAGCAGGTTGAGTTGCTGAATATCGGAAAGATGCCCAGCCACCCCGACGCCCACGGGAGGCTGCGCCAGGAACCACGGGCGCGTTGCGGAGGCCAAGCTGTGGCTGCGTGGCGCTCTGCTGCCCCTGCGCATCGTCCATCCTCTCCCCCAGGCATTCTCTCCAACCTGCCAAGGGGTGCCTGAACGCCTCAGTCCTGAAGGAACACACGGAATTTCAACCATCCCAGTTGCGTCCACCCACATTGTCCCCATGCTCCAAGTGCCCATCAGAGAACACGCCGCCATGACCTCAACCAAGGCCGTGATCTTGGTATGATTGCCTCTGCTCCGCGCATCTGTGCTTTTTACTGACAAGGAGCGTCCCTCTAGGTTGGTGGCCCGTCCAGAGGCACGCGCTTCAGGCCCTTGTCGCTTGACGTCCCCAAGGTCTGTATCTCCGCCCATGTGTTTGGTTCAACACCCCGTTCCTGTTCGGACAGCTAGCTGACGGGAAGTATCCTGTCGCATATAGCCCCTGTTCGAAGTCGCCGGTCACCCCATCATCTACCACTGCCTCAAGGCCCTTGCCAATGTCCCCGGCCTCCGCGAGGTCATCCTGATCGGCTACTACGATGAGTCCGTCTTCCGCGACTTCATCAAGGACTCCGCCAAGGAGTTCCCCCAGTTCCGCATCCTGTACCTGCGCGAGTACACGGCGCTGGGCACCGCCGGTGGACTGTATCACTTCCGCGACGCCATCCTCAAGGGCCGGCCCGAGAGGTTCTTCGTCCTCAACGCCGACGTCTGCTGCTCGTTCCCGCTGCTCGATATGCTGAAGCTGTTCGAGGAGAAGGACGCCGAGGCGGTCATCCTGGGCACGAGGGTCAGCAATGAGGCCGCAACCAACTTCGGCTGCATCGTGTCCGACTCGCACACCAAGCGCGTCCTGCACTACGTCGAGAAGCCCGAGTCGCACATCTCCAACCTGATCAACTGCGGCGTCTACCTGTTCGCGACCGAGTGCATCTTCCCCTCCATCCGCAGCGCCATCAAGCGCCGCACCACCCGCCCCCGCCTCGTCTCGTACCCCTCGTCCGAGAACCTCGAATCCTTCGTCGCGACGACGGCTGCCGCCGCGGCTGCCACTGCAGACGACGAGGAGTCGGAGCGCAGCGAGGTCCTCCGCCTGGAGCAGGACATCCTCTCCGACCTGGCCGACAGCAACCGCTTCTTCGTGCACGAGACCAAGGACTTCTGGCGGCAGATCAAGACGGCCGGATCCGCCGTGCCTGCCAACGCGCTGTACCTCCAAAAGGCCTTCCAGGCCGGATCGGACGAGCTCGCCCCTCCCTCCGCCAACATCGTTCCCCCAGTCTTCATCCACCCCACCGCGACGGTCGACCCGACGGCCAAGCTGGGGCCCAACGTCTCCATCGGCCCCCGGGCGGTCATCGGCGCCGGAGCACGCGTCAAGGACGCCATTGTGCTCGAGGACGCCGAGATCAAGCACGACGCGTGCGTGCTGCACGCGATCATCGGGTGGAGTAGCCGTGTGGGCGCGTGGGCGCGGGTCGAGGGCACGCCGACGCCGCTCAACAGTCACTCGACGACCATCGTCAAGAACGGGGTCAAGGTGCAGAGCATCACGATCCTGGGCAAGGAGTGCGTCGTGGGCGACGAGGTGCGCGTGCAGAACTGCGTCTGCCTGCCGTACAAAGAGCTGAAGAGGGTATGTTTGTCAACGGTACACATGTACACATATATTGTGATACTAACGTATGTTCTTTTTCTAGGACGTCGCCAACGAAGTCATCATGTGAGACGGATGTATCTGTCGTACAGTACATTGCTGGAATACCATCCATATACCATACCATATCATATCATATCATTAAAATTAATATACCGGTCATACATCCTATCCATTCGTCTATTTATTTATTCGTCCATCTTAATGCAGCTAGCAAGTGCATTGCTGCGCTAAGTAACTTTACGCTCATCCTATCCTCTCAATCTATGTAGGAGAGGTACATACATTTCGGATAGATGCAGACCAGTTAGGTAGTTTTGGGTCCTCAAGCGGTCGGGGTGCGGTGCTCGCGCAGAGGTACCACTCGTCGATATGTACTGTACAGTACATGTACAGCAGCACCTGGCACGTCCTTCAGATCCGGCTCCAGGTCCGGGTCCGGGAGGTCCTTGGCGGGCTCTCGACGTAGCCAGCGTAGCTCACTCCTCGTTCTGAAAACCTCTTCTCTACGTTGTCCGTCCCCGTGAGAAACAAAGCTGTCGACCCTGGCAGCTGCGGAAACCGCTCGAACGTGTCCTGCACTTGATATTTACTGATATCTATACGGACCAGAGGAGACGGAAACGCGAGATGTCAGTGTCAGGGAGCTGACATTATGGACAAAATAGGCATTCTGGGCTCCCCGGCCACTACTGTTTCTGCGGGGTTTCAAGACGGACGGGAGGGGCCCGGAGATCCCGAGCTGGAGGCCAAGCTCGGATCAGCTGAGAATTGCCGGAAGAGAGGTGTCCAATGATTTGTGACTGTGAAAATCAGATAAAACGACCTCGAACAGCAGAGACGAGCTCAACATGTGGGATGATCCTTTTGCCAGCCGCAACTTGAGAACTGGTCCGGGCTGGTTGCGGTCTCAGGCTGGAGCGGGCGGTGCGCTGGGCCTGTTCTTTCTTTAGAGCTCTCCCCCACCACCGTCGCTGCGCCGCGTCAACCGTCGCAGGTCGGCTGGGGGTAGGAGTATCGTATCAGGAAAAAAAAAGGAAAAAAAGACGAGAATGGTCGAATCCTGCCAGAATGAAACAATTGCTCCTGTAGAAGTGTGAGTAGATAGAAAAGAAATCAGCAGCACTGCGCACTCAAGGCCCATCAGAGCAGCACGCGGAGGGGACGAACAAGCGGAGATGCGCGCGTGGCTGGTGGTGGCTTGGGCGGCCGATCCGCACGTTGCGACGCCCGCCGCATGAACACGACGCATGTCTCAAACCCTCGCTCCATCTCATCTCTCTCTTTTTTTTTCTGCTTTTTATTCTCTCTTTTTCGTCTTCCAAACTATCGTCGACCTCTGCTCTATCCTCGAATCATCCGTCCCTCGCCCCGAGGGACTTCCTGCCGCCACTCCTCCACATACACATCGGGCCGTGAGCTGGTAAAAGCATATTGCGTCACCACTTCGACGGTTACGGAAGGTCGTCAACAACCGCACCAACAGCCGCCAGTATGAGGTTTAGGAGCGCGAAAAAGCCTTCTGCCTACCCGCCCGGGGCATTCCGTGCCATCAGGGCATCCGCCCTGATCTCGTCCGTCATTGTCGCTTCCATCATGCTCTACTTCATGTACCACCTGCGGCATGACGGGTTCAAGCTGCCGTGGACGTTCCTTGTGGTCAGTACTGGAGATACATCTCAAATCGTCCAAGTATTTCCGTCTAACGCAATTAGTCCTCTAGCTGACAGCAACCTCCCTCCTCACCCTCGTCAACTTCGTCTTCACTTCCCTCATTTCCTGCTGCAACCACGGCATGCCGCCCCTCCTCTCCCTCATCTTCAACTCGCTCCTCTTCCTCCTGTGGACCGTGTCGTTGGGTCTTCTCGGCTGGAGCATGTCCGGCACCCTCATGACCTCCTGCAACACGGCCACCTGGGGCACCTCGACCGGCGTCATGGTCTGCCGCATCTACAAGGTCCTCTTCACCTTCACCGTGCTCGCGTTCGTCCTGCACCTCGCGGCCATCGTCCTCGACGTCATCGCCCGCCGCCGCCAGCGGTCCCTCGGTGACTACGACGCCATGTACTCGGACGCCATGCTCGGGGACATGAAGCTCGCCGACCAGCGCGGCAGCATGGCTTCCAGCACCAACATGAACGACCCGGCGACGGACGCGTACAACGCCTTCGGCACCACGCGGCCCCAGCCCAAGATCGATCCGGTCCCGCCGCCCTCCTACATGGGGCGTTACCACGACGGCGAGGCGCATGACTACTACGAGACGGCGCCCACGCGCGGTGGCCGGGGCGGCGGCAGTGTCTGGTCGGACAGCCAGACCGGTACGGGGTACTCCGGGACCACGCTGAGGATGGACAATTTCACCACATACAGCCATCCCCCGGAGCAGACGCGGTATGACCCGGCGGACTATCGATATTGATGTCTCTCGTCTCTTGTTTCCGCTCTCTTCGATCTTTTGATATCATGCCCATTCCCGCTCTCGTTGATGAACTCGAGTTTTCAGGGAATGTGGACGGATATCTCATGACATTGATCTTATGCATGCACGGTGGTTGAATATCTCGATCCAGGACGTCTTCTATCTCACATCTGTTTCTTCTCGTCTAATCGGAATGGCGCTGGTCTCTGTTATGTATCCCGTTGCATATTAGGTCAGGGTTATGGAATGCCTTCGAAAGCAAAAGTCTGCACAATATGGGCGTTTGATCTTTTTATAGTTGTTCTCGATGACTTAGATACACAATGGGCACGGGTCGGATCGCAGTGTAGCCGGTCGATAGTTGATACCTAGCTAGCTTAATGAATCGATGCGAGAACGAGAGAGTATCCATGGGTACTTTTTCATTCCTACCTCAAACGCATTTCACAGAGAAGAAAAGGTACAGTGCATCAAAATAACAGCAGTAATAACAGCGTCAGACGGTGGACAGCGCCACATCGACCTCCAAGGAAACTCGCAAGTGGAGACGTCTTCCCGACTGGGAAGTGCAGAACCACGGATGCGCGTCCAGATGGCTGCCTCCGCAATCTTATCGCCAACCGCACCCCGCGATAAGAATCTTCTGCGAAAAGTTCGAGACACCTGCGCAGCAATTGCAACCACACCCCTCTCCGTGAAGAGCATTACAGACGCGACGTATAACCGGAGGAGTTGTACATACTGTTGAGTTCGAACTTCATTTTACTTTCTCTAGTCCGGTCCAGGATTCTCGTTCGGTTCCTGAAGCCTGAACAAGGAACGACGTGACGGACAGCTTCAATCAAGATGGTCTCTTACGAGAGTACGTACAATAACACCTATCTACTCCCTATACATATCCTCGTCTCTCCCAGTGTCTCTCTCTGCTCCATTGGTTAGTATCTACTCACTAACGTCTCAACACCACGCTACACAGTCGAACACAACACCACCTCCGAGCAACAACAGCAGCAGCAACAGCAGACCACCCGCCCCCGCCGCCCCGACCTCTCCACCTTCTTCGCGACACTCTCCGAGATTTCACCCCGCCCCGCCGAGTCACGGACGCGCGCGCACGCCGTCCCCGTCCCCGCCGACGTGAGCGCCGCGTTCCGCTCGCTGGCCGAGGCGTTTGAGGTGATGCGGCGGGATCTGGAGATCGGCGGTGGCCAGCAACGCGAAGGGCAGGGTGAAGGACAGGACCTGCTGTCGCAGATGATCGCGTCGCTGCTGCGCGAGGCGGAGACCCCGCCGCGCGAAGTCGAGGGCGTGAGTGAGGCGTTTTGTGACGGTAAGTCCATCATCCGTCTATCCATCCATCCCTGTCCCCATGGACTACCTACTTAGTTAGACCAACAACTAACGATCGATTCTAATCGTGACGAGCGCAGCCCTCGACCGCATCCCCCGCGACAAGCTCCAGCCCACCCAGACCTGCCCCATCTGCAACACCCCCTTCCTCGAGGACCCCTACCCGCTCGTCGTTCGCCTGCCCTGCCACCCCGCGCACCTGTTCGACCTCGAGTGCGTGCGCCCCTGGCTGCGCCTGCGCGGCACGTGTCCCCTCGACCGCGTGGACTTTGGCAAGAAGGAGCGCGAGAAGGAGGCGGAGCGGAGGAGGCAGATGGAGAGAAGATTGGCTGGAGAGAATGCGGATGAGGAGGAGGATTGGGATGGGTTGTATGCATAGTGACCATCGTCGTCGTCGTCATGAGAGTGGGGTGATGATGGTAAGAATTAAATAATATCATGATGATGGTGATGATAAATCAAATGTCGAAGTTGGTGATTAGGGGGGTTTCGTTTGAGAGGTCGGAGTCAGTTGGACTTTTTCTATCGGATTCTCTTCTCCCGGACTGGAGTTTTGGGATTTTTGCATCTCATCTTATAATATATCATCATCAGGCTGGCTGGCGGCGAGAGCGTTGATTTATATCTATAACCATCAGATCTGGTAGCGGCTGGTAAAGCGAAAAGCATTATTTTGATTATCTATCTCCCTTGCTCTATCCTGACTACCTATTCATACCCGTACACGATATATACAAGTTCTATGCCTCGTAAAGTCGTGAATAACAATATGCATACCAAAGGTAGAAATGAACCATTCATCCAGGTAACAAGTATGGCTACTGCCCCTTTGACGTGCCAGACTTTGTTTCCTTGGTCTCTTTCGTCTCCTTCGTCTCCTTCGCCTCCTTTCCTTCCTTGTCTTCCTTGGGCCTGATGCTCAGCTTCCCAGTCTGGTCCAGAACGGCCTCGAGGCCGCTCCTCTCCAATATGCCGGACTCGTCCTTGACGACCTCCCGGGCCTCCAGCTCCTCGACGATCTTCTGGTTCTCCCTGTTCCCCTCCAGCAGGAACTTGAGGCACATGACGGCGTGCTCCTTGATGTACGGGTTGTGCGCGTCGAAGCTCGTGCACGCGAGGATCGCCTCCACGCCGCCGTACTTCCGGATCTGGTCCTGCACCTCCGGGCACTTCCACACCAGGGACGACAGGACAAGAACCACCAGCTTCTTGAGGTTTCGCCACTCGAACTCCGACGGGTCTTCGGTGATGGGCGGCGACTCGGCGCCCGAGCCAGCGCTGGCGGTGGTACCGGCGTCAGCCGGGTCGGGATCGCTGGGGTCGTAGGGACGTTCGACCGCGACCGGAGCGGGGGTGGTAGTAGTAGTAGACGTGGTGGTGGTGGTGGTGGTCTGCTGCGTCTCCTTGGGCGTAGTGTTGTTGCGGGATGCGGATCCCACAGCCAGCGAATTCAAGCTGCCCTTGGGGATGCTCGCTTCGAGCTCCTTGAGCAGGGTGACCAGGTCGTAGACGATCTCCCACTTCACCAGGAGATTCTTCCAGTCGTTGTTCTCCGTGAGAACGGCGAAGAACTCGAGAAACTGGTAGACGCCTTCATAGACCCTCTCCATGTCCCACAGGTTGAGAGGGAAGTCCTCCGGGAGAGCGCGGCCAGCGCGGATCTGCCCCTGGAGATAGATCAGAGCACAGGTTTCGGGGATGATATTCCCACGGAAGATGGTGAATATATACCGCACCGTTAGGACGTCGGCGCGCGAGAGTGGAACAGGAGTTTTATTAGCGGTGTTGGACTGTCCTGAGCCGGTGACAGATGCTGGAGAATACTTGGCCCTAAAAATATGGGTGAGAATCTTGATGACGACGGCCTGTGCCGGAGAAATGATGTCCTTCGGCTGGCCAAAGTCGGAGTAGGCGTGAGACATGAGGCCATTCTTAAGTACAGCGTCCATGATCTGGACCATCATCTTGAAGTAAAACTCGTCATCGGGCAGGTCCCAGGCAGCAATGAAGATCAAGAGCTCTCGAAGAAGGTTGCGTCCAGTCTCCTGGTTTAACAGGATATGACACCGAACTGCCTGCATGTTCCTGCCGTTTGCTCTCTCTCCTCCCTTGAGCCCAAAGCTGTCGACTATGCCGGCCTGAATGATCATCGGAAGTGCTTCGATCTCCGCAGGACCCAACACCAGAGGGATGTCTGTCAACAAGCCACGCTGTTGATCGCCCGGTCGACCCCTGTAATCGTCGTCGTCGTCCTCGTCGTCCTCTTCCTCCTCCACCATACTACCCTCTGCGACAGCCTCGAGGCTACGCGAATCATCTTCCCCTGCCGTTCCACCGTCTCCATCGTAATGTTGCTCGCCTTCACCCATAACCGCAGATGTGTCCTGCAACCTTGCCATGAGCTCATCCTTCGCTTCCTGAAGGGTTTCTGCAGCCGACTGGGCCGAGCGAGGCAGGCTAGTGTCTTCTTCCGTTACCGGAGCATCACCTGCCGCGAGAGCACTATATTCCTCGAGATCGGGAAGGTCAGTCCAACATATGCGGGGAAAGCCCGCCGTGGCACTGCGGTCTATACAAATTATACGCTTCTTCCGGGGCTCCTCGTCTTCCGGAAGAGCAGGAGGCAACTCCTGCGCTCTTTCTTTGAGATCTGACCACCCATCCACTTTAGCGCCAAGGATGGCAGTAAGGGCAGCACGAATCTCCTTCACCTGTTCCGGGTCCTTGCCCATTTCTTGTATTTCCATCAGATCCCGTCCGAGAATCTTCTCCATATGATCCTTAATGTTGGCGAGGAGCAGCATGGCGGCCTCCTCTTTAATGGTGGCGGGTTCTCTTGGGAAGTTGGAAATCGTCTCCAGCAAGAGATCCTCTGCTGTCTGATCATAGAGAGCCCTGATGGGAGGATTGACTATCCTCTCACCAGTCTGCACGATGGGCGCAACACCCTGCTGCGGGCCGCTCGAAGGATCAAAAGGCTCCTTGGGTATGATGACTTTGGAATCGGTAGTTGAATGGTATCCGAACAGATCCAGCCAGAGAACGAGCTTTCGCTGCTCATTATGCATGATAAAATTGTGGAGAAACTGGAGGCAAGTTATCAATAGGCGCTTGTAGAGGTTGACCACTTTCTGCCACCGTTCCTCATTCCTGGCATTTGTTTCCCCATCAAAGCCTCTCGCCGTGACTCTCACACAGGTATCAATCAGCGCCAAGATCCGCTGGTCGAACCCCTTCTCCGCAGCCAAATTTTGTGCCCTCCTTGTAGTTGCGAGCAGGTTACGTGCTATCGTACACAGGTCGTTCAGCCGTTCGATATCCTTGACAAGGGAAAAGTAGTTGTAGGCGATGAGGTTGGAGGATGAGTGGTCGTAGTTCGCAGACGGAGGACTTTTCCACGCAAAAGATTGAGACTCCAGGACCGGGATAGCCTTTGTCAACACGTCGGTAAGGCCTTGCCAAATGTCCGGCGACATGCCGAGATTTTGTCTATATAGAAGTCAGTACAAGCTGGAGCACGGACAACGCGGAACATCGGAGCTCGAAGATACATACCTGACCTCAGGCTCCTGGTGAGTTTTGTACAGTATCTGCTTTCCAGCAGAGAGCATATGCTCCAGCCGTTTGTCGTCAATCATCCCACGAGTCTCATAGTGGCTCAAGGTCCCCGCCAAGATCACCTTCAGCAGCAGTTCCGCCGGCGTACACTTGGGCCTCGCCTCTGCTGGAGGATTCTCTGCCATCTTGGTGGCGAGCGCTGTGGCTGGCGGAACTGGCGAAAATTATGCAGCTGTCGAGAAGGTGAGGACCCCAAAATATATACTGTCGGGTCGGTCTTTTGAAAGGCGAGAAGTGCGGCGGCTTTTTGGTGCTGGATTTTTTCCGGCGCCGAAGGGGGGTTCCGGCTGTTGCGATTGGTTCCGCTCTTTTTGTATGTTTACGAGGGGCGATTTTCGGTAGTCCAACCCGGTTGAACAAGTTTGCAGTTGCAGAGAATTAACTTGAAGTTCCAAAGTATTAGAAATGTCACTTCTTCCGCTTATTATTCCAAATCTGAATGAATCCGTTATCTTACAGGTAGCCTCAAGGCATCACGCAGATTACCCCAAAACCCCAGGTCGTAGATGTTGTCCACATCTTTTAGGCTTCTTACCTTAGTCCACCTAGGGTCAAACGCAGCGTTTGGATCAGTTGGCTGAAGAATTGAATTGTCACAGCTCGATAGCATATATCCAATTCTTGGGGGCTGACCATCTGTTAAAACCAGAATCTGGTCACTGTCCACTGGCCAAGGCGTATCGAGCGACTCATCTCGAGGCCTGAATCCACCATATATCTCACTCTTCCTGGCTTTGAAGACAAGCCCGTCAGCAATATCATCTTTCCAATCCGCCCACTTGGCAGTCTCGTTCGTCGTCGTCCCCGCCCAAACCAGATAGGCGTGATACAGAAGAAAGCCCAAAGCTAGAGGTGCTGTCATCAGCGCTAACAGGAAAACCACTCCGATGCGGATATCGTCAATGACAATAACCGCTGCCCAAAGAGAGAAGATGTTCGACCAGGTTTCGTTTTTGCTCCAGTGCTCCGCCGTCCCTGGAGACATCTCTCTCTGTAGTGTTCGATCCAAAAGCATGTATCCCAAGTATACGCCATACAGCAATAACGTTGACACAGACAGCAGTAAGGACAGAAAATAACGATAGTTATCACGGCCAACGCAGTTAGTCAACCATATACAGTGGTGGTCATGCCTAGAGACGCAGGCGTTGCAAAGGCTGCAATGCTTGCTTCGCGCAGGTTTCAGAAAATGACACGTACGACAATGGTGCCCCGGGTGAAAGAGCACTCGGTCATATGGATAACGTCTCATCTCCTTTTCATGATTTTCCGGCGTGATATATGGCTTTGAAACAACGCAAGCGTATAAGAATATGTACGGGAGTATTATCACCACTGGAACGCACAGCCGATGTACTGTTCCAAGTCTTGGCCATGCGCTTGGTACAAACAATATCTCTGACACTGATAGAAGAGCAACGAAAAATATCTATTGCAAACGTCAGCAAAATAGAAAGAGAGCTCCTCTCTTTTTAAGGGCCGGCTGACCAGGACCAATGGATGATTCTCGTGCATCAAGTATCTGCCAGACCTGTTCCAGCAGTGCAAAGCCCGGCCGCCGAGTAAGCGGGAATCTAGATACATGAGTCCATTAGGAATGTATATCCAAATGGCTCTATGGAGAAAGCCGATCGGCGTCTTTCTGAATTGACTGCTGGTAAGCTTTCCGCTCCATAATTCTTGAAACGACAAACAGACCTACCTCAACGCCGGGAGACGTCCAAAAAGGGCTACAAATGTGAGGAATGAGATGCCCAGCACCACGAGAGCCACATTTCTTAGGACTCCCATCCTTGAACTGACAGTATGACTTCAATAATGCCGACTTGCATTGGTCAACTGTTTTGCCCGCCACACTCGGAAAAAAAATTCTAAACAAGACTTAAATATAAAGAGCGGCTACCTGAATGAAAGCATTAGTTTTCCATAGCAGCATAAATAATTGGTGCTGTGTTGAATCCTAATGTTTCTTTTTGCGCCGTCGAACAACTAAGCGCGGGGGCTGCTTGCCTTCGATCCGTTCACGTGATATTCTCCTTGAAATGGAACGCTAGTTAGTAGCGTCGGAGTTCTACCGGGACTACTCCGTAGTAGAGTACAGGACTGATGCCTCTCATCTCTAACCACTACCTTTTCACCCGAATGCTTCATGATTAGTGCATTGCTGGAAATCGCAGCTACAGCATAGTCTTCCATTATAAATTACCTACTCTTTATATAGTTATACACGCAAGCACGTGGCAGCGCGTTGTGGGTCCTAAGCAAGCCTCCTATCCTAAACACGAAACACGAGACCGCGTTCTCTCGCCGCCCAGACAGAGCTCAAGGAGCCAACATTGCAGATAGCACTCAGACTCATGTGCTGAATGAGCATGGCGGACGCCAAAATTGTATATACTGGCACTAACCCTAATGGCGAATCTGGTACTCTCTTTGAGGGAATGAAATTCTGGTTATCGCATAATGTCCCTCAGAGGAACCGGTTTAAGGAGCTCATTCAGGTGACTATACCCGGAACTATTTAACAACTATACAAATCCTTAGATACGCTGTCGATTCTAACAACTCTGTTAGAACAACGGTGGCGTCGTAGTGTTGCAGGATCACCAAGCAGACATCAAACTAGTCGACCACCTCAAAAGAGAGCTCGCTCCGGATACGTAAGTGGTCTTTGCATGTTCGTCTCCCTTACGCTTTTTACTTAAAAATGGTTTTAGATATTCGTACCAGTGGGTGGAGAAATCCATCAAGAATGGAAGGCTGGAAAATCTTGAGCCCTATCGCGCTGGCCGTCCTTCACATGCAGCCCGCCCTGTGGGAGCATCTGGGGTCCCGACAAGGCGCCATAAAGTTCACTATACATTAGAGGATGATCAGATCCTTTGGGATTGGATGCAGCCTTATGAAAAGAGCGGTGCCCCCATAATGGGGAACAAAATCTACGAAATGCTGGCAGAAAAGGTATTTCGTTTCTTTCATTTCCCAATGTATGGAAATTTCTGAATTCAGGTTACTTATGACACTAGCATCCACAACATACCTTTCAATCGTGGCGAGACCGTTACCTGAAGAGACTCCGCGGTCTACCACGTCCAGGCGGTCCACCTTCGACAGCCCAACAAGCAAGGTCTCATCAAGAAGTGGACAAGAGAACAGACGCTGATGCCGCTCCTCCAAGGGATGCGCACGGGAAAAAACAATCATCTGGACGTCAAACCGATGCATCATATGAGCCCACACGGAGAGACGCAAATCTATTAAGAACTCAAAACGAGGACCCTGAATCGAGAGACTCTCGAATCCAAGCATCACAAAATAACCCAGAAACACCATCTAGGCAGATTTCCAAAGCATCCTTGATGCAGCGAGGAAGCGCTCTATCCCCGCAGCCCCAGAGGAGCCCGTCTCTTCAACTTCAGTCACCCAACGTCCCTGAAAGAGCATCTCGCAGCCTTCACGCACCATCAAAAGCTGCAAGCCCGAGTGATGCCGCAGTATCCAGTTCACTCACTGGGAGAGACTCTCGGACGGATATAGAGACTGCCAGAGAACAGGGTATCCGAAAAAGGAAGCGTGAATCCGCCGGTGACATCTCCTCTGAAATTCCAGAATTTGACATAGATCGCCGGTCAGATCAGAAACGAAGGGCCACAGATTCTATCCCAAAGCGAATTGCTTCGACCCGAGACGAGCCTCGTGTCAAGATTGAAGAGGATGACGGTGAGCCCTCACCGGAGAGAGAAAGCGACGAAACAGACTCTGAGGAGCGCTTCGAAACGGCGCCGCAATTTCGGAAAACCCAACAAGAGAGACCTACAGCCCCACCAGAGACTGTTGACAGTCTGTTCATGGAACTTCCATTCCCACCATCCAGTCCAGAGTCTGAAGAAGACAGCGCCGAAGAACCCGACGAAGGAACCGGAGGTGCTGTTCATGACATAGACGAATGGATCGACATCCGCCTCAGAACAGGCAAGGCCGAGAATGAGCAGCAGGTCATCCAAGCGCTGCGCTGCACGAGCATGGATCCTGACCTAGCTGACCGGGTGCTGGACCAGCTGGTGGCAGGAAAGGGGATTCCGCAGGATATGCGAGGAGTGTGGACACCTGAGGATGACAGATGTTTGGAGGGAACGGACGCCAGAGACATCGATCGTCTACTGAAGAAGCACGGGACGGAACTGTACAATAGAAGGTTTGAATACCTCGAAATGGTCAGGGCTGCAGAGAATGAAATTTAATGATTTCCATTACCTAATCTAAGTACAGTTCCCGCCTTGTAGTTGGAAAGCAGGAGAGTTGTTGTGCATGTGTAGGCAAGCGAACACTATGGACAAAGCAAGAAACTCGAAAAAATCGCGTAACTGGAACAGCAGAAAACATATGGGAGCTTATTAATTGATCAGCAGGGTCATTCCCCCGTCCCTATCTTCAAGCATAGTACAGGCCATCACGGAAACGGTCCCTTTAACACAGATCTGGTTACAGTAGAGATAAGAATAATAATAGAAAGCCACAGAGTACATGGCAGGCTACAGGTGAAATTTGCCAACCTGGAGAATAAAAAAAGTCATGGAAACCCGAGCCAACTCCCATCCCATGCATTACAACCTTGAGGGAAACACTAAATAGCCAAAGAGAACCTAAATCCAATAGAGATGGCAAATAAGAAAGATTGTGCAGGAGAAAAATCTTCGGTCCTGCTATTAAAGAAGTTGACATAGCAGCTGAAGAGCAGGTATCTCGAACTGAGAGTCGATACCGACCAACCACTAAATCAACCTTCCTTGAAGACGCTGTCCCGTTGTCAGATAAGAGGGTTCACGGGGTTAAGGTCAGATTGGAAAGAACTTACAGATGTTGCTCGTAGAACCGAAGCATCTCGAAAATATGTAAGCCTCCATGTCATCAAAAAGATTGGGATCACCTTACCTTCATCGGGCACCTTTCATAGCACAGCTCTATCGAGACCCGGGACTTCTTCCCGTTCGTCCAGTGCAGGTAAGCCATGAGGTTGCCAGTCTCTGGGTCCCGGATAATCGTGTCGACCTTTTCGATCTCCTTCTCCCAGTTTTTACTCTTCGGGACCCAGTCCGGGACGTCTTGCTTCTCCTCGGGCGTTTCTGTGCCGGCAGCACCTCTCGACTTCCGTGGTTTCTTTGGAGCAGCCTTTCCCGGGGTGGCCTTCGCCTCTTCCATCGATTTTCGCTTCTTGGTTGGCTTCTCTGGCCGGCCGCCCTGGGCCTCATAGTATTCCTCAAGAATCTCCTTTGCGCCTGGCCTGCAAGCTAGAAGTCAGCAAAATTTTGAAAAGCTGCCGGCGTCGGAACCGGGCTGACCATACAGCAAGTTCTCCTCCGGCTCTAATGTCTGATCTGCAGGATCATCATATCCCTTCCATTTCACCTGGAGCATTAATTTGCCCTGGCGAAGTCTCAGCAAACGTCTCAAAGGAACCCATATTGTAATTTCTCAATAACCTACCTTGACCCACTCATGTCCCAGAATCTTCTCGACGACGTAGCTAGTAGAGTGAGCGCTAGCTCCCGACTTTGAAATCGTGTTGCGCGCAACTTACATATCGTCCCCTTCCTCCTCGTCGCTCTCCTCAGAACCCGACTCGTTCTTTTCATTCTTGTCGGCCTTCTCGCCACTGTCGTAAGGAATCGCATCGCCGGTAGACTCGTCCTCCGAAAGCTCTACTGGTGCTGATAACAACGAAGTTAGCTCGATATGCGACATACATGCGCTGTGAACTTTACCAATTGCAAAATGAAGGTAGTATAGAGAATTGCGCAAGTCTAAGAAGAGGGCACTCACGAGGCATGATTCCGAAAAGTGAAGGAAGCTTGAAAGCTCTGGAAAAGGAGCGAAACGTGTTGGGTAGAAGACCGGTCTTAGCAATTAGATGGCGAACGCAGTTGGTATATACTCGGAATCTCAAGCTAGCGCAGAAGCTCCAGAGTCGGAAGCAAGGCGCCTGGAACGCTCCCGAGGAGCAGCGGGCACGCGAAGGCGCGTGGGAGGGAGAATCACGCCAAACCCTTTTAGGCAAGAAGCTCACTAGCCCGATTTGGACATCTCCAGAATTTCTCAAAAGGTCCATGCGTGTGCAGGCCCGCCGACTGTGGCAGGATCTCACAACGCACCCCTCTTGGCGCATATACAATCTCTCTCTCTCGGAGCTTCTTCCTTGCACTATCCAACCTTCCCGGCTGTCAGTGATTTCGGTTTTGTTCCCGGGACCCTGCCGCGTGGCAGACTACCGTCAAGATGTCGAAGATGCGTACGTTCAACTACCCCTCACTATGAATTCGTGCACTGACGGTATGCTGTCTTCAGAGCTTGATCTGTCCCAAGGTAACCAGCGTCTATTCTCGGATATGACCGACGTCCATCTCCCTCGTACTGACCATTTACGACAGCTGCGGTGATGAAAGATGAGCAAGGCAGGCCGTTCATCATCGTTCGAGAGTATGTTGCCTCGAAAGCCATATCGATTTTCGGAGACGTGAAAGGCGAGGGTTTTGGTGCACAGTATTGACGTTCCATTAAAGCCAGGGCAAGAAGAAAAGGCAGCATGGTACCGATGCCGTGAAGTCGCACATCGTCGCCGCGAAGACGGTTGCCAACATTGTCAAGACGTCATTGGTATGATCGAAAGATCCGCGGACTGGGGCAGCCATCTAAGATATCTTTATAGGGTCCACGAGGACTTGACAAGATCCTGATCTCCCCCGATGGCGATATCACTATTACGAACGATGGTGCTACGATTCTGTCACAGGTCCGTCCTTGACACCCTTTGGCCCTCGACTACTTCATACCCGTACTAAACTAGAAGTGAAGATGGAAATCTCCAACAACGTTGCCAAGCTGCTCGTCGAGCTTTCTAAGTCTCAGGATGATGAAATAGGAGACGGAACAACCGGTGTCGTTGTGCTGGCTGCTGCGCTGTTGGAGCAGGCCGCCGAGCTGATCGATAAGGGTATCCACCCAATACGGATAGCGGATGGATACGACCGTGCTTGTGAAATTGCCGTTGCTCATCTTGATAAAATCAGCGACGAGATCAAGTTTACCAGGGAAGACACAGAAAACCTAATTAAGGTCGCGAAGACGAGCTTGGGAAGCAAGATGTAAGGTCCCACTTCAAGCCTTAGAGTATATTATTGCTAATTCCTCGAATAGCGTCTCCAAATCTCATGACCAGTTTGCAAAGATTGCAGTTGATGCGGTTCTCTCTGTGGCCGATCTCGAGCGTAAGGATGTCGACTTCGAACTGATCAAGGTTGACGGGAAAGTGGGCGGTTCTCTTGAGGATACTATTCTTGTGAAGGGTGTGATTGTAGACAAGGACTTTTCGCATCCTCAAATGCCGGATGTGGTCAGAAATGCCAAATTGGCAATTCTGACCTGCCCATTTGAGCCGCCTAAACCGAAGACCAAGCACAAGCTTGACATCACATCGGTGGAGGAGTTCAAGCGGTTGCAGGCCTATGAGAAGGACAAGTTTACAGAAATGATTCAGCATCTGAAGAATGCCGGAGCAAACCTTGTCATCTGCCAGTGGGGATTTGATGACGAGGCAAACCACCTGCTCCTTCAGCACAATTTGCCCGCCGTCCGATGGGTTGGTGGTCCTGAAATTGAACTTATCGCCATTGCAACGAACGGAAGAATTGTCCCGCGCTTTGAGGATCTCAGCCCAGAGAAACTTGGAACTGCAGGACTGGTCCGAGAGATGACTTTTGGAACCACGAGAGAAAAGATGCTTGTCATTGAAGAGTGTGCAAACAGTCGGGCAGTGACTATCTTCGTCAGAGGAAGCAACAAAATGGTAAGCAACCATTTGTTGGTTTTGATTAGTTCCCTGTGTGTGCATGATACTGACGTCCGTCGTTCGTAACAGATCATTGATGAGGCTAAACGATCACTGCACGACGCTCTTTGCGTCGTTCGCAACCTGGTGCGAGACAACCGGGTCGTTTATGGTGGAGGCGCTGCCGAGATCGCATGCTCCCTGGCTGTGGAAGAGGCCGCTGTCAAGGTCCGTACCGAATCCTCGCTCCCGTGGATTGTCAGCTAACACTCTGTATAGAGCCCTGGCATTGAACAGTATGCCATGAGAGCTTTTGCTGATGCTCTGGATTCCATTCCTATGACCCTCGCCGAGAACTCGGGCTTCAGTCCAATCGAGACCCTGGCCGCAATCAAGTCACGTCAAGTCAAGGAGAACAACCCAAGACTTGGTGTCGACTGCATGGCAACCGGCAGCAATGGTGAGCTCCCACCACTGAAGATCGTTTTGGCGAACAAAAGGATCACTAACAACTCACGTTACAGATATGAGGGAGCACTTCGTCATTGACCCGCTGATCGGGAAGCGCCAGCAGCTTCTGCTTGCTACCCAGCTGTGCAGGATGGTTCTTAAGGTAAGAATTGTCTGTCAACATTTGTCCTTTGCCAGGTTACTAATCCGATGACAGATCAACAACGTTATCATTGCGGGCGAGGAGGACAAGGAGTTCTAGACGGATCCCCTTTCTACAATTTATGTTCGGGGCACGAGCTAGATGAATGGTGAATTATCCATGTGGCGTACAGGCAAGACAAAATAAACATTTTAAATAAATAATTTAAGCCTTATGTAAAGCAGCATGGTCCATAAGAAAGTAAGATGCGACGAAAAGAGATATCTTCGTTAAAGATGCCCCGAAGCCAGCTACGGAAAACATATCTCTATTGCCGGTGCATGCCCGATCGGGAAAACTTATTCGGGGCAAGTATATATCAGATACATTGAAATCCTCTGGCCATTATCGCCTGGTCAGATCGCGGCAATTTAAGTTCCCAAGATGTCCTCGAGCGATGCAGCAACCCGGAACCGTCGTCCACCCGATCATGACATATATTCTACCAATGGTCCCTCGAAATAATTCTGATAGTTTGCGTTAAATACAGGAAGACCACAGGTTGAGAAGTATAATATACATAACACCTTGATATTAAGCTTTCTTACTAGTTGTATGCTTTCTGTCCGTCAAGATGGAAGAGTCTTAAGAGCGCGTGGTACACGCAGATTTAAAAAAAAAATTAATATGCTTCCTGCTTTTATTGTTCTTTTCTTTTTTTTTTCTCTTCACTTCTATTATAACCTGGGAATAATGGATAAACAATTATCAGATATAGCCGTGCTATCTACCCTCAACTGTCCATAGTGTGCGTACTATCTACCCGCTCAATCCCCATCCCATCATGTCCTTCAGCGGCAACGAGAGTATGAGATGATATATGATGAGAGCCAACGGTATGTGAAACATACTTTAGAGCATATACATCCCAGAGCGTCAGATGGTATCATTCCCTCCTGCACTTCATGTTTCGTAGGTACAGAGTACTAATGTACAGTACCGTGCAGAAAAGCTTGACTTTTTCTTTTCTTGTAGAAATCTAGATGATGAGTTGAGTGATTTTTGGGGGGCTTTCGTTGGACATTCAATTCACAATTTAACTTTGAATCTATTTATAAAATATAAAATATATACTTAGATATCTGTAGACATGATACATCCTACCTATCTAATTTTTTCGATGAATATGTTTATTTTCCCTCCCAAGGAAGAATGCAGCACTACACGACGTGATTCCATAGATGCTACACTCTGTCCTTACCAGAAGAGTTTCCCTAAGGCGTCTCGTCTCTCCATGGACCCTATCCTTGTCAAATAAAACTCCCATGTCTTCGTTCCAAGGAGGAGGTAGAAGCCATGGATGAACAAAATAGTTTGCTTGCAACCTCAGTGTTATAGAACAACATCCATATAAAATGAGTAGGTACAGTACATACAGTACTCTGTACCTATGTAAGTAGATAGTGCTACTCCCAATGTCTCAACAAAATAAATATTAATGCATGTGATGAACTACCGTACTCCGTTCTATGAGGTTGAACTCAATAGCCAGTTACATTACTATATAAACCATGCGTCCTAGCTCCTTGATATGGAGGCATACTACTCCGTGCCTCGTACTCTGCAGGGGAAAGCCCATATTGTCAGATCTGTCTGGTGGGTTTCTACTACTACAACTACTAGACCAGTGCGTAATGCATCTACCTAGGGGTCCTGTGTTCTGTGCCAAGTAGCGCAATGATCAGTATACCCCGGTCGACCCAAAAACTTGGACTTGGGTCTTTTTATTTATGCGGATCGCGATATCAAGGCGGCGCGGAACGGTGGAGTCGGTCTGTCGGTGAGTGTGGACACTCCGGACACTGGCAGTGGCAGTTACTCCGTAATGGGTGCCCCCGATGTCAGGCAGGGTGACTGCTACGCTGGAACGGTTGCGGAGTTCTGCGCCGTAGTGGATAGTGGTGACATGCCTAGGCACTGTAACTAGGTGTAGGCAAATAGTTCCGAGTAAAGAAACTACCGCGTAACCCCTGTCTGTAGCAGTAGTGTAGCATCCACCTAGCTTACATCAGGCCAGACATACCGCGGGAATCATATCATCCACAAAAAGGGCCATTCAGCCGGATTCCGCGAGTCATGCGGAGGCAAGTTAACCTTTTCCTGTCCCTCTTCTGATACGGCCGTAGCCGCCGTGCAGCAGCATCGTTTCCTTTTTAGCCTTGGCGAGGGCAATCATGGTCTCCGTTAAGACTGCTAGCTCCACTTTGCACATTGCACGGGAAAGCTGGGGGGAAACTCAGAATCCCTTCTCTCGGTGCAGATGGTCCCGAGCCGTCATCCATGGTGTTTACCATAATGGTTGGGCTGAGTAGTCGGGTAGACAGCAGCCGAGGCAGACGATAACCTCCCAAGCAATAATGCCACATCGGAGGAACGACCATCCTAGGGTAACAGTTGCTAGACCTGTCTGTGCATGCCTGGATAGCGTGCGCCACGTGCCATCATCCGATGTACTGTAGAAAGCTGCAGCTTATAGCAGTTCTCTTCCAGAGTCTGAGATTAGTTGTTTCTGCCAGGAGAACTGTGGTTGCGCCATCTTTGCAGATGCAACACTGCGCAAGAGTGCCTGAAGCGTGGCTCTGTGTCAGCTCAATAATAGACCTCTAACATTGTGCATAGTTCTGATAACCTGACTTTGAACAGACGTTCAATATCAACGGCGCGCGCAAGGCGAGGCTTCACATACACTCTGTACCCCGTGCATAGCTAAAGCAGTCAATTGCCATGTGTTTATCGCGCTTGTTAGAGCAACATACCCCACTATTGAGCTATGGTAAAAAGTCCTGTCTTGTGTGGAGCAAGGCACTGGTTGACACTGACAAGCCTGATCTAGTCAAAAGTGATTTTCATTAAGGAGGCGGCCCAGCGTCCCAGGGGCATGGTTGACGGGTCACCGGGGGATCAGAGCACTGGACCCCCTCGGCTTTCTTGTCCGCAGGAGGACGTATGAGGCCGGTGTTTTGTAATTCTGGTGGCAGGGCTACTAGTATCTGTCAGTTATACTCCGTACAGCATACAGACGTGGCTCCATATGCAAAACACCACCGCGTACGATACAGAGAACCCGAAACGAAGACAGCCGGAAGAACTCCGGTGACTTACCCGTAGGTAAGTTAGCAAGCATTCCAGAATTTCCAGCTCATTCCAGGAGTATGGGCCCTGGGACTCTATGGGGTTAAACAAAGATATCATTATCAGAGCACCAAAGCTGCGGACACATGCTTCGACAAGTATGTAGTAAATCCAGCTCGAAAGGTGTCGTACTGCTATTACATCTGGAAATAATAGCTGTTTAATTTATTTTTAACCATTTGCTCTTCTGCTCCGTACTGAACTTCAGGCTTGAAAGTTCACAACAATACGTCTCGCGAAGTAAAAGCAGGTAATGCATGTCATCTCTTCGTAGGGCATCCATAACAGCATACCCGTTTTTTCCTGGAGCTGGGTATACTAGGTACCGTCGGGCCGCTGTCCCTAGGCCCAGACAGAGGCTTGGTCGGTCACCTTGGTGTGTAAGAAGACCATTGGTTCGGGGTCAAAGTTCCGCTCTTTAAGGCTCCAGTGGAGTTAAGGCTCCAGTGGAGTAATATCCCGAGACGGTGGAGTGGCATAGCTGTTCGATACTCCGTACGCGTCCAGGATTGAAACATCTCAAGAAGGAATTTCCAACGCTGTCATATGCTTGATAACATGAAATAGACCTAGGAATGGAAATTTATACGCAGCAGTAGATCACGCCTATTCTTGGTTGTGAAAAGGAGGTTGTTATCACACCTTGGTACGGAGATTGTAGTAGTGCTAGAGTTGGCGTCCGGCTTGGCTTATGAAAGTCCTGTTGATCCTGCTCCTATACTGCGTGCTCCTTACTTTCTTTTCTTCGAGTCAAGTTGCGTGTCGAGCTATCCCGTAAAAGTCATGTGCCCTTTAAGAATTGGATGTATTGAGCATTCTGTCGATAGGTTGGAATGCAACGGTCCTAATGTCTTCTCCAGTTCGATCTCTGGAAATTGCCGCGGACAAGTGCAGCGCCAGACAGAGATGATGTACTCCGTATATCAAAATTGAATATACGGAGTATAGAAGGATAGTATTCTTACTCCGCAGAGAGAGAAAGCTCCCATCGCTATAATGAAAACAAAAATAGCAGACCCTTTACGGGTTTCCACAGGAGTGGAATGACGTTAGACTTCCAGGGGTTTGGAGCAGTGCCCGAAGGAAAGCGATACGACAACGGATTTTCTTTGCGTACCGCAATACGGTACTGCTTTTGTTAGATATCCATCGTTACATTACCGCTTGTTATTCATATGATAGAAAAGAGAGACATGAAAATGATAGACAGGTGGCAAAAATGTCAAGTAAATATAAGTATCTGTTCCTGATCGATTAAATTTAGGGTGTTCGGGCCACGTCCGAAATTTAGCGGCGCGGCCCGATGTCTGGGGCAACTTTAGGAGGATTTCTTGCGCATGAGTTCAGGATCACATGGTGCGCCCCCTGGCCCTAAAGCCCCGTAAGCCACTGCTCTAATCGTTAGTGTGTCCCATCAACCGAGTTGTGAGAAACGCGTGGAAGTGAAACCCCTGTTCCGCGCACTCGCGCCCGAAGAATTGCGTACTTTATCATTCCACACTCAACGCAGTAGTAGTATACGCAGTTGGGTAGGTTGAAGAGCTAGTGTGGAGACTTCTCGCAAGGGGCAGTTTGAGACCTGTACGCGGTACGGAGTCTTCGTACAAGTGCTGTTGCTAACCGTGAGGGAAGTGATTATTAGGTTGTAGCTTGTGAGACCCGAAGCCTTGATGTCGGTACCGACAAAGCACAGGGCATCGATGACAGGGATAGGTAACCTGGTTTCCGGTAACGAGATCTTCGAGAATCGAAGCCATCGTTGTACTTCTTGATTTGTCATGAAGCCCGTCCGATGGCCATGACCAGTGCGAACCGCAAATTTTTGCGATACCATTCCTGCCCAAGTTGTTGTAGAAGTACTGCGAAAGAGAAGAATTATGAGGTAACAAAGCTTTTTCTGGCGCCTAAAGCTTTCAGCGTTCTGTCTTGACACCGGAATTCAATAGGAAAATTGTGTTCCCGGAGCTCTCCTCTTCGTGCCTCCAATATTGATGCCACATATGTAAGAATTGGCCGATAGATCTGATGCGAAAAATGAAACAGGGCTGCGAATATTCCGTAATTCGGATATTTTTATTCTGAAATTTGGTACCCCGTACTCCGTACACGGTTGGATCTGTGGTAGACCGGACTCCAGTAATAAGCTCAATATTCTTGACCCAAAGTATTGTTGGTAAGACAGCATATTGTTAATGGTCCCTCTGTGCCTGAGGTAGTGACAGCTTCAAGAGTTGGCTTCGAGACGGCAATCCACACAGGGTTGGGACCCCAATCACTGGAGAGATCGCTACATCGACTGTTCACTGTTTTGTGTGAGCTTTATTCAGCTCGCAAAATATGCCTCACTCGATCGTAGTCATTGTAGCATCGATGTCAAGGATCTGCCACTTCGCCATTCGATATGGAGCTCTCTGTTGTTGCTGTTGTTGTTGCCAAGCTGTGCAAAATCTGAGTGTTCAGATGACCACAGGTTGCGCAATCCTTTGTCGTGGGACGAACGGAGAAGGCAATTGGCATTATTATTGGGCTTATTGGAGTAGACCAACAGCAACGGCGGCTAAGCTTGTGCCTGAGAAAAGGGAAGGGAGCATCAGCCTAGGCAGGCCGGAGACTGGACAACATCCCCTGATGGCAGTGCTGCAGTCACGCGGTTGACAGAACGTGCATCTTCATGCCTCACCACAATATCACCATGTTCTTGGCGCCATCCTCGCGATCCTGCTGCATGAAAGTCTCACCACATGATCGGGATTGCGACCCGTCACACGGGCACGAGAATGAGAGTCGAATCCTCAGCAATTGTAAAAAGGACTGGGTGGGTCAGACTTGCCGGTGATGTTGAAGATCCTGTGTGCATATTAGAGCTATCCTTCGATACCGCCATTTTCGAAGATCGACCCTCATGCTGATCTCACGATTTCATTGGCAATCTGAGTCGGAATACGACTTCATTTTGTATCAGATGTAAATAGAGAGTATCAGGTCCAGATACGAGAAATGTCATCAAATGTTCATCCCAAACTTCGTACAGTACATTATGTGTGTATGTTCTGGTATTTCTCCAGATTTTCCCTTGGGGAAGGCGGCCGGGAGGTGAAGGCGCCTGAGTTGTGGGCTTGCTGGAGCTCCCCAGTCACAGTGCGGCCACATGGCGCTCCCCGCCTCACCCCAGGCACCCGTGCAAGCCCCAAGCGCTCTCCACCGACGGCCTCGGTCCTCCGCTGTCAAATGCTTGTTTTACCACAAAACTCGGCCCTCTATCTGGCAAGCTCTACGGAGTACAGAGTACGCAATACCTACAACTGCATCCAGGACAGTAGGATTCTATTGTACATACCAGTGATATCACGCATCCTAATACGCACTCGCTGCAAGTATAAGTCGCCAGATAATACACTAAATATCTCGGAGAACGAGTCAAAGAGGTACCGTCAAAAGCCATCTTCCAACCACAGTTTGTACATCTGTAGATCCATGTTTAGCTAGACAACCTAGCTCCTTCGCATATTCCAAGGATCGCTCAATTTCTTCCCCATGCCAGTGGCATGGAGGATGTTCGCTATAGCCAGATGAAACGCGAGAAGGGTCGCATCGGGTACTTCGATGTTATCTGTTGAACGGAATGTAACTCGGCGATCCGGGGGAAGTGGTGCAGTTTCCAGAAAGTAGGGAAGTTTGGATATGTCTTCACAAAGGAAATGTTCTCCTCACTATCCTGCAAGTATCGGTAAGCAGACGCCGGCATTTGTTGAGATATACAGTACACATACGTCTACTGCCTGGAATGCCATGTGGAATTCTCCAAACGCTTCGTGGAGGCAGCGGATGAGAGCCATGGCATTGCGAGGGCTATTGATTGCTGAGGGAGATCGCACATCCAGCCTGGCATCCACGGCTGGGAAGTAGCGGTAGATGAATGCCACGTTTTGGACAGTGCGCTGTCAAGCTAATGAAGATAAATATAATTCAGACAGCCCCTATACGCAATAAGAAATCGAGTTCTTACATAGGCTATGTCCGCCGTTCCATCCAACGGCCCAGGGACGGTAGCGAATGGAATGATGTGGGTACATTCAGTCCATGTTGTTAGGACTTCTCCTCCCGCAGTTGTCGAGCTTTATCTATGTCGTAGCAGCCGGTAATAACGCATTTGTTCTCATCTCGATGGAGACACATGTCCCTAAGCTTAGCTTTGGCGCTCGGGCTCCTTGGCCTCTTTAGTCCAAGATCCTGCTCATTCCCAGACGACGATGTCGACGGCGTCTTAGACGGCTGGGAGTCCGTCCTCCGGCGGCCTTCACTATATGTATGGATATAACTTAGACTTGCCAGATGAGTCTGTCAGGTCAGATCTTACATGGAATAATTATGAAAGTCCGTATATCCTGCACGAGCTCTCTTAGCCTTTCATCTCCCCCCCGGCGGGCTATAATGTCACGAATTATATTTCTCCGACCATCCTGTGGCAGAAATGACAGGAATGCATTCAGTATCATGGCAGTCTTGTCTTCCTCACTTGGCTCTTGTAATCTCCAAGTATTGTCTTGGCGACCTTCAGTAATGCATTGTCTGATAAATCTGAAGGCACAGCAGCAGCAGCAGCAGTTTTAATTCACGCTGAATTTGATCTTCGGACTTTATCACGCTTGAAGATGATTCTGCAGCGACAGATGCATTATTCGAAGAGCATTGACCCGTCGACTCAAGAAGCTGGCGTCGTCTCTTCTTCCTTTCCACAGCTGCAGCAGCTGCACCGTATAGCTTGCGTTTAGGAGCTATCCCGAGCTATAATTTTTATAAAATGTACACCGTTAACGTAATCCACCACCGAGCTGCGCGGTCCACCGAGCTGCGCGGTCCCCGAGAAAAAAATTCAACCACCAACACAACTATAAATTTTGAAGCATTTTGCAACCAAATTTAATGAATTTGACTATATAAAGAAGGAGACTATTTACTAGGGCATTTAAGCCAATTATGGCCTGTTTGATTGCAATTACTGCATCTTGGTGGCCTTCAAGTCTGTGGTCTAGATGATTCCTGTAGTTGCTCCTCATGCTCTTGAGCTTTTTGCTGTCCTTCAGCACCTGTCAAGCTACCACCAGTTGCTATAAAGTATCTTGATGCCTCTCGCTTCCTTTTTAGACACTGATTTGCTGCACGAAGTTGATTAACTTCTTGCTGCAATAGGATAGCATTCTGCATGGTGATCTCTGTGCTTTTGATCACCTTATCAACTGCCTGTTCCAGTGTGGAAGGAGACACTGTTTGCTGACTTTGCAGATGTTGAATTTGCTTCTTTTGCTGGTCCAGTTGATATATATTAGCTGGAGTTTTGCCTGGGCCATTAAAAGATTGATTGCTATGTGCTGTAGAAGGTGGTGTTGGTGTTTTCAACTAAATATGAAGCTTCAAAAGCACTCTTTCAGGTGATAATGGAACCAGGCCAGTTGCTGCAAATCTGCTTTGAATATTTGATAAGGATAAAGCATGTTGATGGACTGTAGGATAGATATAGAGGAAGTCTTCCTTATCAATTGAATGGATTCCATTCTGCATCATCTCCTCAGTCTTCTGGCCATAAAGGCGCTTCAGTGGCGAGAAGCAGCTTACATCAAGTGGTTAAAGCAGATGTGATGAATGTGGTGGTAGATATAAAGGAATAATATTCCTTTCTGTGCAGAATTTATCAAATCCTGCTGTAGCATGACTGCTGTGACCATCCAGAATCAAGAGGTGATATCTCCCAACAGTACAAGAAGCTGTATGCTTTTCAAACATCTCTTGAAGCCATTCAAGGCCTAATTCATCATTTGTCCAGCTATTCTCACTGGTGCTGATTTGGTAATCCTTTGGGACAACCTTATACCATTGGGATTGATGGTTCTTTGCAGCAAGAATAATCTGTGGAGGCAAGGCCCATCCAGTTGCATTCACTGCTACAATTGCAGTGACCCATTCGCGGTTTCCAGGTTGTATAGTCTTTGCATGACTTTCTCTTGTCTCTGAACCACAGACAACTTTGGCAGTTGATATCACACCCATTTGAA
>ENA-UOXB01000109-UOXB01000109.1-bioreactor-metagenome-genome-assembly--contig:-NODE-109-length-92047-cov-13.690147_pt1 | contig 92047 bp, 68 predicted proteins | sample MGYA00238158_ERZ761615 | MGnify/ENA primary metagenome ERZ761615 (study PRJEB28904, sample SAMN06267902) | bioreactor metagenome | isolation source: Joint BioEnergy Institute, California, USA...
AAAAAAAAAAAAAAAAAAAAAAAAAAAAAAAAAAAAAAAAAAAAAAACATACGAAGTAACAGGAATATCTCCACAGTCAATGACCCTCAACTCATTGTGGAACGGGTTCGCCTCGAGAGGCACATTGTAGCCGCCGCTGAACCCCAGCTTCCGTGAGCCTTTGTCCGCGCGCAAGACGTGAGCTTGGAATTCTTCCTGGAACGCAACATACTAGAGGTTGAGACGGCGAGAACCTTGTCTGATGCCGCTGGGGCCGAATCTGGCGCCCGGTCTGTACGACGTGCCGGTGTCGAATGGGGCTCCTGCAGAGTAACGTACGTTAGTTCGAGGAGCGAGGAACTTGGGGACGATTCCAGCCGTAGAACGATATAAACGTCAATTGACCTCGAAAATCCGCAGACAGACTAGACAACAAGCAGGAAAAAAAAACACTCACCCAAAAACGCAATATCATATCTCTCCTCATCGCTCGCCAGGCACGGGAAGTACGGGAGTCTTCCGAACGTCGAGATACCGGAGAAGACAGAGTCCGCCTGCACCGGTCACTTTCCATGCACTTTCAACAAAACATCTTTCCCATTGACTGATTTACCTGCTTCCCGCCGTCACCAGGCAGGGTATTGTACCACAGGCCCTGGTGCGGACCGGCAATGGGCGTCTGGTGGTGATCACCGTGGGCGCTCACAACAGCAGCCCCGAGGGCAGCAACAGCCAATGCAGAGACGATCATGACGGACTGACTGCTACTTTCTGTCTGTTCTACGACCACGCGCGGAAGAGACGCCTCGGGGGAGAAAAGATCAAGAGCAAGATGGACAGGGAGGAAAACGGAAAAGAATTAAACTACGGGCTCGACGAGAGATATACCTGCGCGGCACGGCAGACCAGACCGACAGAACTTGCTTGACCCGGAGACCTGGATCTGGATCTGGAGAGACACGGAACCAGTGTTTCCTTTTTCTTTCTTTTTACTTCTCTCGAAGCAGCATACCTCGGTATCCAGGTTTCCTTCACCTCGTTGCTGTTACCTAAGAGCAAGAGACTGTGGACGCGTTGATACGGCCGAGAGCACACCCAAATGCAGGAAGGGACAGGGCAGATAGGATGAAAGGGAAGAAGACATGACGACTCATTACATACACAAGTACCTGGGGATTATCCATTTCCATGACCATGCGATACCAAGCCGCGTTTTCTCCGCGACGACGTCAGATCGAGAAGATTTTCCTTACGAGAGAGGAACTGCTGCTCCATTGTTTCCTTTGTTGTTGGTGCTCTGAAGCTCAGCTCCATCAAGTCCATGCACAAAGCTCGAGAACTTCAGAGACCAAACCAGGCCGTGGGGGGTGAGGGGATCAGTCAGAGTGCCACTGTCAGGATAGAGATACTTTACAGACGGGAGCGTGCTATCGTGATCCCCCGGCATCACCGATATCCTTCCTATCCAGGGCAAAGAGCAGAGAACCCGACCGGTCCGGAGAGCAGACAGACATCGATTGGACGAGAGCTCTTGCATAGCCATGCATCTGCATGCTGCAGTCCGCCTCCTGAAGCACGGTACCCCAAGCCTCAGCGACAGAGTGGATTGTTGCGTGGATTGGGCGGCCCGCCCGTCGCTCATATCAGCTATCAGCTTATCGGCGTCGATAAGTCGATAATGATGCTTTAGGGTAAGAGAAACGTGAACATCAAATCCGCGGAACAAGCACGCGCTAGTTCAAGAACCGTCGATCGTCTCTGCCCCCCGAGTCTCCACGGAGTCAGAGTGGATACTTGCATGACAGGACCTGCTAACCTAGTTATCACATCGATAAAAATGTACTGTACGGAGTACATACAGGTAGGTATGTACTAATAACGCATACTACTAACCGAAACAGACTTAACGAATCAGTCCCGGCATTACAGATTAGATATTGTCTCTGCTTCACCTCCGGCGCCTTCCCGTATATACTAGCCGTTTGCGCGTCACAGTTGTCGGGACATCCTATCTATTGCCTGAAAGAGGCAGGTCGGAGGAGAGAAACCTGAAACCCAGCCCCGATCGAATCCGGATCAAGTCGATATGATGAGGAAAAAAAATAACAAATTTCCATCACAGCCACAGTCAATTGATCAATCCAATTCTTCTTACAAACAGCAATCAATCGACCAAGGGGACGACGACATCGCGACAGCTGCCCGAGACAGGTCACACTGCCGCGCTGGGTGAGATTCGCGTATCCTTAACCCTGACATTCGTCCATGTTGCTAGTACTGTGATTGCTATCGCTATTATATTTATAATCAATAATCGCGATGACGTGAGCGGATTACTCAGTACTACGGAGTATATTAAACTCCATACGGACGAACCTCAGCACATCCAATTGCGGGATGGTCCGTGGTGGTATAGATAGTAGATAGACGCCTATCATAGCAGCAGATTGATTTGCTCTCTGTCTCGCGCACATCGTGTTTGTCAATTGTGGAATTGTCGCGGGAAGCATCAAGGACGATTAATATTCCCGTCTTTGTAGATGCAGGAAGAGAACTTGAGAGGATAGAGCATGGAGACAAGCTGGTCCGTCGGATTCAATACCAAAATGCATGATTATGATTCCATTCTGATAAGGGCTCCTTTCTATATACCTAGGTACCTTCGCACGTACGACTCATGCTGCCGTGGTGAATAATCATGCAGATAAAGCCAGAATATAGTAACCCAATTCAACATGCAACACCCGCCTCGACAAGCTCATCCGCACCCATCCGCTCAAACGCCCTCTCGACCTCCCTCTCCCAATCGCTCAGCGCGACAATCCCCCACTCCAGCGCCCCGACCAGGTACAGCGCGATGCACTGCCCGACCCAGAGGCCCTTGAGCCCCCAGCCGTGGAAGGCCAGCCAGATCCCCAGGGGCAGCGCGCCGCAGTAGTAGCTGACGAGGTTGACGGCGGCGCCGACGTGCTGGCGGCCCATGCCGCGCAGGCTGCCGCCGCAGGAGCCGTTGAGGCCGTCAGCGATCTGGAAGAGCGCGACGTACGGCAGGACCCGGGCCGTCAGGGCGACGACGCGCGGGTCGTCGTTGAAGATGCGGGCGAAGTCGTTGCGGGTGCCCATCAAGACGGCCAGCACCACGCTGCCCAGGACCATGCTGAGCCAGGCGGCCGTGTTGGCCGCGCGGGCTGCGCCGCGGGCGTTCCTGGCGCCGAGGAGGTTACCGACGCGCGCGGAGGCGGCGACGCCCACGCCGAAGGGGATCGTGTTCATCACCTGGTCGGCGGTCATGATGACGCTCTGGGCCGCGAGCGGGATCGTGCCCAGTCGGCCCGCGGCGAGGGCGACGATCTCGAACGCCCACCACTCCGTGCCGACGTGGATGATGCCCAGGAAGGCGAGGCGCGCGAAGGTGCCCATGTTGTTGAATGCTCTGCGCGTCCAGCCACCCCAGCACTCCGAGCCGGCGACGAAGCGCGCGTAGAGCACGAGGAGCCCGAAGGAGAGCCAGTAGGAGATGCTGGTCGCGAGGGGGGCGCCTAGGAGGCCGATCTTGAAGGTGTAGCAGAAGAGGTGGTTCAGGCAGCCGTTGAGGGGGGAGGTGATGAGGAGGACGTAGGTTCCGGGGCGCATGATCTCTGTAGATATCATTTTAGCAGCCAGTATCGTAGCCATTGGAGATGGAAAAAGATCGTACCTTGCGCCTGGAGATACTTCTTCATAGCCTCAAAGTAGATATACCCCAGTCCCCCCGGGATCAAGCAAGTAAGGAACCTCGCACTGTCCCTCGACAAGTCCGGGTCCTGACCCAGGAACCTGAACACCGGCTCCGAGCACGCCCACAGGACCGCCACGGGCACGTAGAACAGGCCCAGGATGAGAAACCCGCGCTGCAGGAGGATGCCCGGATCGTGCTTGTTCGAGCTGCCCGTGAAGGTCGACGACGCCAGCGTATCCAGCGCCGTCGTGCCGCCCAGCGCGATCAGCCACGCGGTGCACATGGCGAACATGTACGAGAAGGCGGCCGTGGCCAGATTGTGAGGCGAGGACCGCCCCACGACCAGCACGGAGATGGTCTGAAGGCTGTTCTGCAGCATGTAGGCCAGGATGACGGGGATCGAGCCCTTCAGGAGCAGCAGGAACTCGTCCAGCACGAGCCGTCGTTTCGACCGGCTGCCATCTTCGAGATGATAGAGGTCGCCATCTCCATGGCTGTAAGCGCTTTCGCTATCCGGGGCCTTGGGGAGGAGGCGTGTGTGTTCGTTCGGAGGGTTGGTATCTTCCAGAAGAGGTCTGTTGTTGATGTTGACCTCGTCGCTGCCCGCAGCGGGGATATCACCACCCATTTGGGACGGTTAAGGTGCAAGCAAGAGGGAGACAATCTGGAGTCTCAGGAGATAATTGACAGCTTTCTCTGCTCAGTTGAGGCAGAGTGCATCACTGATAAAAGTAAAAAAGGACAAGATCAGTGGTTGATCCTCCAAGAGTCCAGCAGAGAGAGCTGCAGGCAAACGAGCAGACAGTGCAGAGAAACGGAAGCAAATCCATTATTATTCAGACAACTCCTAAGCGGCCAATGACAAATTGATCAACCAGACCTAGCCTTAAGCAAGCAGAAAACAGGCCCACGATGATCCCACGGGCCACGGCCCCAGCATGGGCTTCTGGGGTTGCCATGGCCGGCAGGGAACCGGTCGAGTCGGTAATCCGCCCGATAGCCGGAGAGCAGAGCATTCTTCCGAGCAACAAGAAACACCTGCATCAATGCATGGCAAGCTGCAAGGGGATGTTATGGCGTCAGATAAGTCACTTTGCCCGAGACGCGGGAGTCGATAGGCAGAGACGGTGCGGCAGCGGTTATCTCACCGACGTTTTGTGGTCTACTATTATTCATCAGTTTTAGGTACACACAACTCACAGAGCACACCGGTGGCCGACGGGGCGGCTATACACCTTATGCATGCACCTGGCGATATACATGTTCACACAGCCGTGTCATGATGGAATCAAGTTGTTTTCCAAGGCCATGCATGACAGCGCGTGGAAGTCCCTGCAACAGATCTTGTCTGCCGGTCCGGACGACCCTCTGCAGCGCCCACATACTCAGTGCTTGCATACAAAAAGCTGAACTCCCCATGGGGTCATTCATGGACAAAAAGAAGGCCACATCACAGCTCTAGCAGTCTCTTAAAGATCTGAATGAAAGATGTCAATTGCGTCTTGCTCCGGTCTCCACACTACACCAAGCGCTCTTTGCTTTACCGCTCTGCTCGGAAGCCATCTATTGTCTATCTACCTGGATCGACGTCCTTGGAATGATGATATATGGCAGTGTCCAGTTTAATTAAGACGCCTCTGTATATACGGTGCAGGTACTATTTATTCATCGAACCAAAGGTAACCTTGGAAGCAGCAAGTACATCCCGAGTTTGGAAGAGCAAGCAAACTTCTTTTCCAGACTACGGCGCTCTGCTCTAAGTGCTCCATGCAAATATTCCCACCCCCCTCCCGGCCTTCCACCAACAACACTATGCATAAAGGAGAATTCTATGTCCATGCATACTGTATGCAAGTAATATACAGTCCTTCAGACTTGCATTTCTCTCTCTGCTTCCTTCCTGCGTGGTACTTCCGTAAGTTGCAAATCCAACATCCCACATGCGACGTGAACATGCCCGCATCTATCTACATACATCACTGGTCCTTCACGATTTCTTTTTTTAAAAAAAATTTTTCAGGATTGGTTGAATTATTCAATTGTATACGTATGCACTTTTCCGTTTCTCTCCTGATAGATGGATACGCCGTAGATAGCAGATAGCTGCCATAGATAACATCCGTTTATCCTTATCTGACCTCCATGACGGGCCTCGCCCTGGCTTACCCACCCTTGGCCGCGTAGATAGGGCGCGCCACGCGACAAGGAGACTCAGACTACATACTACATTCATATCAGAGATAAGCCACGGTGGACTTCTTTTTGGTGGCTTACCACATACAGTACGCGGGACGGCATGTTATCATCATCACCATCATCAGGTAGTTCCGTTTCTCCATGGACATACTGACGTACGACTACTGCGTAAGGTAGGTGGCTGTCCAGGCCCCCTGGACAGTCACAGATGTTATTTTTATTACTATTACTTAGTCAGGCATGTAATCAAGATTCAGACGCGGATCGCGATACCAGATAGAGCAAACCCCCGGAGATCCCATGAGGAAGGGCATCTGGATACACTATACAGCCATGGATTCTTTCATCGTTTGGGCCAGGCAAATAGATGCTGATATCGGCAGCCTCCATGGAGATTGGACTTTCGGAAGGCTTACAACTCCGTATTAGAGTAATCAAATCAATCCATCTCCCGCGTTTTGTCTGGTATGTGTGGTATTCGGGATATCAAGTGCGCCGTGACAATTCGGATTGAACCGTCTGATTCCTCGACCTCCACGCGGCGCTGGCTCCATAACGGACGGAGTACATGGTACATACATACATGCGACGCCTCTCGGAGTCGATCGAGATAGGCGCGTCTGGCATGGGGAAATAGGAAAAAGGATACATACTATACATAAGACATCTGCGTTCGCTCCCGCGTGTTTTCTCTCCTTCGAGGGGTAAAGTTACATTAGCTTCTAAAAAGCTTTCGTTCCTTTTCTTTGTTCGTTCGGAATCTTTGTTTTGCTTTTTTTGTATTGTATATCTTAGGGACTACTTCAGAGGGAGAAGAAATTCACGTTTAATGCTTCCCGCCGTCAGGATGGAGGAGAAGCAAGATGGAGTCTCCTCCGTCACGACAGATACCTCAAACAGCCTTAGAGAGAAGAAGGTCGCAGTGCCAACAAGCGTTGGGATCATCGGGGAGAATAATACGTCCTTCGAGGTCGAGGTGACGAAGGATGGCATCAAGTTGCATCCGCAGCCGACGTCTGACCCTCTGGATCCGTTGAACTGGTCCAGTCTGTGGAAGCATACCATTCTGGGGATTGTGATGCTGAAGTATGGTCTTTCTGTCTTTCTCAAAGCTTGATCGCTGTTAATGAGCCCTTTTTGTTCATGTCTGAACGCGCTGACGCTCCCAAAGATACTTCCTCTTCACATACATCACGACGACCACCGTGCCGTCCTTCCCCGAGATCCAGGCGCAGTTCGACATCACCTACTCGGAGGTCAACTGGACCGTTGCCATCCCGGCGCTGGGCCTCGCCGTTGGTCCTTTGTTCTGGTCTTCACTGAGCGATATCTATGGCCGCCGCATCATCTTCATCATCGGCACGGTGATCTCTCTGGGCTCCACGATTGGCGCTGCTGTCGCCAATACGTATGGAGGGTATATGGCTGCTCGTTTCTTCCAGGGGTTCGGAGTCAGCCCTGCCTCGACTGTGGGAATGGCTGTAGGTAAGTACTTCCGGTCTGCATTCACACTGGAAATATCATCTCTGATCACGAGTAGTCGGTGATCTCTTCTTCGAGTACGAGCGCGGCCAGAAGCTTGGTCTGTGGGTGCTTGCCATTGACTCTGGACTTCTGCTGGGGCCAACATGTAAGTTCTTTTTCGTACCTGACGCGGACCTGCAGAAGCTGATCTATCTCTAGTCGGAGGGTTCTTGAACCTCGTGAGTGCTGCATGGATAAACTGGTTCAATGCAATCCTCTTCGCAGTTCTTCTCATCCTCGAGCTCTTCTTCATGCCGGAGACCCTGTACCCGCGGAATCTGATGCTGCAGCGCATGCCGCTGGTCAGCGGCGTAGGAGTAGCCGAAACCGATATCGAGAAGCTCGGCCACAGGCTGAACAGCGCAAAGGACATTGACCTGCCCAGAACGAGGAAACTCTTCTTCCTCAACTTCAAGCCCGTCCCGGGCATGCGGCACCCGAAACCGTGGGACTCGATCGTGCGGTTCTTCCTCACGTTCCAGTTCCCCGTCGTGGTGATTGCCGTCCTGGGCTATTCCTTCGTGTGGTACTGGTGGGTGCTGTCCGTGATCACGATGCTGCCCGCTGCGTACGCCCAGTATACCCCTCTGATCCAGGGACTGCTGTTCCTTGGTCTGCTGCTGGGGACTCTGTTTTCTGAAATATTCTGCTCCGGCCGGTTGAGCGACTATATCGTCGCCACGCTGGCGAAGAAGAACAGCAACGTCCGCGTCGCGGAGATGCGTCTGTGGTTGGCGTATCCGGCTATCTTGATCACTGCCAGTAAGCCTTCACTTTCTCTTTCATAGTTGAAGACGGCTGATCTGACATCTCCCAGTCGGCTTGATCGTCTGGGGCATCAGCATTGACAAGGGGTACCACTGGATCGTCGGCCAAATCGCCTTTTTCCTATGTGAGTCTCCCAAACTCCCAGCTAGAAAAAAGTATCACACACACTGACACCAACCGCAGTCGCGGCCGGCATCCAAATCGGCAACACCGTGATCAGCAGCTACATCGTCGACAGCTACCCTCTGCAGTCGATGAGCGTGATCACCTTCTACGCCGTCTTCCTCAACCTGAGCGCCTTCATCAACCCGGTAAGTCCTCATCCCGCCTCAACCATAACCATGCCTGGCTCGGCAACCGCTTACAGAGAGATCGACAACCAGTTCTTCATCGCCCCCTGGCAAGCCTCCAGCGGGTGGACGTGGACCTTCGCCGCGCAGGGCATCATCGTCTTCGGCGGGATCCCGGTGTTCGCGCTGCTGCAGCGGTTCGGCGGGGCGCTGCGCGCGAGGTCACCGCAGCCATCGTGGGTGAATCCGGAGTTTGACACGAGTATATGAGTATTTCAGGCGGCATGCTTCTGTTCTTTTTTTTTTCCTCTTTCCCTCTTTTGTTCATGTTCAATGGCATATATATGTATGTATGTATATATGGATAGGGCCGTCTTGTCGGTGGGAACCTGACCTCAGAGCAGGCATTCCCCTGGCTGATGTATTCCGGATGTAGACTATTGGGTCAGCTTGAATCTGTACAGGATAAAATAAGAGATGGGGAGTGATGTCATATGTCATGGATCGACAGATGAGATGAACAGGTGCTCAATTAGCACCTGCGAGGATGTTGTACATGTACAATATATACCCAAGATAGCTCAAATGGACATACAATGAGATCTTTGATCAGTCTGTTGATCTTCAGTAAGCGACAGGATGGTCTCAGGAAAGGGAAGAGAAAGAGGAGGGGGAATGGGGAAGAAAGGAAATTAACAGCGAACTAAAGGAAAAACGAGATTGAAGCTTTAACCACCAGTTCAAGAAGAATATAGAAGGAATAGAAATAGAGCTCCTTCGAGCGAGCATATCAAGTCTCCGCTCATATGGGAAGAGAAAAATGTCTATGCAGAATCACAACCAAAGGTTGTGTCACTATGTACAGCCCACTCCAGTACAGTACAATTGCGAAAGTTCGAGCCAAGTTTAAAGAAAAAAAGGAGGAATTGGTATCACGATCTTTGTTCTCATTTCAACATGCATCGAAGCCAACAGCGTCTTTTTCTAACCCAGAAGACAGCGCCAAACCCAGCCAATCCAACCCCGTAGGCATTTATCCAGTCAAAAATACAAAAAAAGGAGAAAGAGAGAAACAGAGTGAAGCAACCCAGTTAAATCTTGGATCGCCGCTCAAATACAGAAAAACAAAAGATCAGACCGTACCCACGAGTTTTTGCCCCAGATCAGGGATCAATCGGACACCACGCACCGGCCATGCATTATAAAAAAAAAAAAAAAGAGCACAAAATATATCCCGCCCCGGGCCATCCCCAAACCACCAATCTGAATTATCCGCATAACGCCAGAAGAGACCAGAAACACGCCAAACGGCCAGCCGTGAAAATACAGACATATAACGGCAGCCCAACCACATCAGGGTCTGCCACGGCCTATTCTGCCCAAAAAACGACCAGACTTTCTATGCTAAATCGACCTTATCCGCAGTCGATCGACGAAGAACGGATGACTCACGACATAGCACATCACCAAAACTCCCAACTACCAAGGACAGAAACCGGAGAGACCGAATCGATTCATAGGTGCCCATACAGCCTCAATCGGTAGAGACATGTATTCTCAGCACCCCAGTTTGACTTGACGCGGAATACGACCTTGTCCACGCGAAGGGCGGGGATGTCGATGACGGCGTCCAAGCTGAAGCGCTGGACATGGTTTTCACCATTGATATCGTACTGCCACCTGCCCACGCGGTAGAAGGACGGTCCGAGGAGCGGGTCATCCGAGTAAGCCGTTTCCGGCTCACGAGGATATGCCTGGCGGAGGGTATCCATGATGGTCTCGTGCAAGGAGGCGGAGGAAGTCGGGCGGGGGAAGGTCCGGGTCGCCAACGTCGGAGACGGGGACGGAGAGGACCCAGCGGAAGACGGGCGGGGGGACGAGAAGAAGCGGCCCAGGAAGGAGGGCAGGAAACTGGAGGACGAGGGAGCGGAAGGAAACGAATCCGCGGCGGCGGGGGGGTTCCGGTTGGGCCTGAATCGCGCCCACAGCTCCATCTCTCGGGGGGCGACCCCGGGAGACAGAGACGCGCCTTTCGGTATGTGCTCGACGACAACCTCCTCCGGCACTATCTGCCGACCAAGCAGCACCGCCAATTGGGAGATGCCGGCGCGCGGAGCGCTGCACCAGCAATCTCCCACGCCGTCCCACGGAGTGAGGGCAGCGATGGGAGATTTCGGTCCCCGATGGTGGCCGCCAGTGATGGCATTGTAGACGCGCTGGAGGAGAGTGCGGCTTCGGTCGGCACTGGGGCTGGTGATATAGGGGTCAATCACCGCGCCCATCCCGAGCGAGAGGAAATTGACTTTGGGCGTCTCCCGGGGCGTCTCTCGGGGAAGAGCCGGCGTCGGTCGTACTGCTGTTGCTTCAGAGGCCACCTTATTCCACTCCGACTTAACAGAGCTCATTTCCTTGGACATTGACGACACCTGAGCTCCTAGTCTCTCGACCTGAGTCGAGAGACGCTTTATCGTCTCGAGTTCAGAAGGGTCGATCGTGGGGTAGGGCGCCCGCGCATTGAAAGGAAGCGATGAGGCAATAGCATGCGAGGCAGCCGCGAGCCTGCCACCGAATGTATAGGTCCCAAGAACAGCAGCTAGGGCCGCTAGAATCGCGAGGACGATGGTCCAGTTGAACTTGATCCCGCGGAGCGCGATCGCAGCTGCGGTGACATCGACACGCGGCGCCGCGACTTCGGCAGGTTGGTCAGAAGTCGTGGGAGCAGCATCATTGACCGGAGATTCCCGAGCAGTGGTATCAGGGATGATAGTCTTTGTAGGGGCAGTAGAAACGGAGGGCGAAGATTCTGGTTCAGACCGCACTTGGGTAGTATCGCGAGAGAAATCGAGACCGGAAAGGCGACGAGGAGGGCGTTTGATGTTGCTGCCATGTGGTTCCTGGCGGTATGGCCTGGTGCGCTGAAGCTCATTTCCCTGGAGATCACGCTCGATCCTCCATGAAACCAAGGACTCGTTATCGACCGAGGAGTTCTCATGCAGGAGAGAGTCTGCATCAGAAGAGCCAGGACGGGCTGGAGACCCAAAGCCCGGAAGGCGAGGATAAAGACGATCGCTTGTAAGACGGAGGTGCTCCGGTAAGGAGGTGAAGCCAGAGGGAGCAGGAGATTGCACAACGGGAGTTGACACGGTAGACAGAGTGTGCTGAACAGGAGGGGTAGGAGTAGCAGTAGAGCTTCCAGGTTGGATCTCAGCGGAAGTCATGGCGGGTGCTCTTGGAGGAGGGGAGGGAGAAGGACTCTCAGTAGCCTCCCGAAGTGAATCAAGTAGCTGCTGGTCAGGAGTCGGATAACGTTCAAGGCGCCTACGGCTAGGAGACACGCTGGCCCGAGTCGAATCACGCGAAGGACTTGCAGAGTGGTGTTGAGAACGGGTAATCCTCCGGGGCTCGTTGCTGCGCGCCTGTTCCTCGATGGCGGCGAAGTCGTCGTGTTCGTGAGCTTGCCGCAAACCTACGTCGATATTCTCAGCCATCTCTGCCAGATTCATTTCCGGTTTCACGTCTAGCGAGCGAGGAAGGGCCGGGGTTTTTGAGGAGCCATAAGTAAAGGACTGCTTGCTCCGAACCTCCGGCAGACCGGGATTATAGACTTCGGGATTGGACGGACCGGAAGGGGTGTCAGCACGAACAGACCGTCTCGTAGATGCAACTGAGCCAGAACGGCGGATAGAAGCACGCTTCGGAGGCATCTTTCGTATTGATATTTATAGAAATCTGGGAGTCCAATGGGGTCAGAATCGGGTGTGTTTGCTTGGTGGAGGCAATGACCAAGTGCGCATGGGCAGTTGAAAAAGCCTTTGCGACATATAGCAAGCAAAGTAATAGCTCAACAATTGTCAAGAAAGGCAATTTGAGAAAACATGCAGCAACAGGGAAGATGTATGAGGTTATGGGAAGACATTCAAATCAGTAAAATAGAGGAACAAAGCAAGACAAGGGCAGACCAGACAAGGCCATACACGCTAGGAATTACTCGAGGATTCAATGCGTACCGCAGGCGGCAGCAATTGGCAGTCATACATGTAACGAGGAAGTCATCGAAATAATTTCAACTTGTGCCAATCCCGGCAAGGAGGATGGAGACAGGTCTTGGAACAATATGGACCATACTTATTGCTCCCAACACCGCTTTCATGGCGGAAGCAGGCATACACTCTCTCAATAAAATCAAACGAACACGGTTACTCACCTTAGAGCAATCAGACAGGCCTGTTTCCAGGATCCAGGCTCCAAGAGATTGATAATGGAGATAGTCCAGGTAGTTCTTCAAGAGGTGCAGTCACGACCAGGAATCAGATATCCACGTCCACGAAGAGACACGTAGCGGGACAAAAACTGGAAGACCGGGTCTCCTGCAATGGATAGCAGGATAATGTTGCAATATAATCAGGTAGAAGAGGAATCTGAAGGACTTGAGAGCCAGATCATCAAAGGATAGAGGTGGTGGAAAGTTGAGAAGAGACAAAAAGGAGAGACGTTGACGTTGAAGAAAAGAGAAGTCGCTGGGAGAGAGACAGAAGAATGATCTTTTCTGCCTGCTAGGTTCCACGCTGGACCGCCGCTCTTGTTAAAGAGGGCGATATGCTGACAACAGTCGTCGTCGAGGTGTCCTCTCGTATACTCTGATCACCCAGCCCGGAGACCTCCCTTCGTTTGCCCCGGGCACTGGCCGTTAGCTGCAGAGGGCGGCGTGCCGCGATGCGTCGCACCCAGGCTGGAGATCAAGGGAGAACTGCGCAAGATTGAATGTCTCTGCAGACGCGCACTACACGCTTCAGAGGTGCGCAAATTGAGCAGTCGACGACGGCCTGTTCCTCCGTGCCAGGTACCGTTGTACACATATGGGGATATTGGTGCTCTGGGGATCGCGGGTCGTGGTGGTTGGTTCCTGGAAGCGCTAGCGCGGCCTATCACAACACGTCCGTCCTGGCCCAGCGGACACCGCGGATCCCTAAGAAGAGGTCCGTCTTTCCAGTCGTCAGACGCGGATCCTTGGCTGGTACGGACCTAATTGCGACAGCAGGACGTGCTGATCTATTATGGGAGGTGGATTGCGGTGCCTCGACGGTGCTGGAGGAGGTTGAGTCGCCGGTTTCTTTGTTGTTTTTACACGCGCGACTGGAGCGGTGGCCCGAGCTTGGCCACGACCTTTTTGCGGTAACGAGGCGCTGCGCAGGCGGCTAAGAGAGATCCGCGCTTCTAGCTGCCATGCTCCTCCCGCCATCATTCTTGATCATTCATGTGCTGACCATTCATTCGATCGAAGAGGAGAAGCCATTGAGTTCTATTCGACATTCGCGTGATCCTAACATCGACATACTATGTACACGTGCAGTCCTATGTATAGTATAAAGAGGGACGAGGTAACAAGACTTGAGTATCTTTGTATCCTTCTGATTCGTGAGCCCAAAGAGATAGCCATCGCGTGATCTTCTACATAATATCGCTCATGGAATGCGCGACTTCCAGCCCCATAAGCTCTATAACACGTAAGAATAGTATACACTGTCTGTGACGCAGAGAGACAGCGGGGGGGCTCGCTGTGTACCGGAGAAACACCCCGATGTGGCCCCCTCAGGGTTTCCAGTAATAACTCTTAGCATGTCCACGCGGCGACAATGCCATCCCTGCGGCCCTCGATGAGGTATCCGTCCTTGATCCGGACACGCTCGACCGTCGCAGGGTTCGTCCCGTCCTCTTCGGCAGTAACACCGGCACCGCAGTCCCAGTGGTGGCCGTCCGCCTTGTCGTACACCTTCACGACGTTCTCTCCGGCTGCGGAGACAATTCGTCGTGCGTCGAACATCATGCTGGTGATCGGCTTGTCGTACGCAAAAGCGTCGTAGATAGACCCGGTCCGCAGGTCCCAGATCTGCAAAAGAGTGTCAGCAGAACCAAAGTATGAGGACAACAGAGGAGAGAAAGACTTACCCGTATACTTCTGTCGAGACTTCCCGTCACCAGATGTACATCATCGAACTGCAAGCATGTGATTGGTCCCGTATGTCCCACGAGACTACGGTGAACCTGGCCGCTCCGGAGATCCCAGAGACGAATCACGCCGTCGGCAGTTCCGCAGGCCAAGGCCGCGTCAAAACACTGAAGCGCACCGATGAAGTCGGCAGAGGCGTCTGGTAGCCGTCCCGTGGGCCGCCACTGCGTCGAGACTCCTGCGGACATCGATGATGCCTGGGCCGCGGCCCAGAGAACATCGAGGGTCTGTACGCAACGCCCCTGGACCAGGTCCCACTGGCGCAGCGTCTTGTCAGCGGAACCGGAAACGAGCGTGTTTTCTCGGAAGTGAAGTGCAGTCACTTCATCAATGTGAGCTTCGAGCGACACCAACGGGCAGTCTTCCATGCTTGATGGCGGGGGTTGAGGGGGAGCATCCTCCGGGTTCGCATAGTTGAGCCCGTCGTCTTCCTCCTCCCCGCTGCCTTTGTTGATACGGTTGTCTTGAGGTGGATAGTGTGCACGACTCAAATCCCAGAGTCGGACCGACGCGTCCGCAGATCCGGTAGCTACAATGTTATCCTCGACCTGTATGCATCTCACAGACGCATGATGGCCTTCCAAAAAGCCCAAACACCGTCCCGCGCTCAGATCCCACACGCGAACTGTATCATCCAATGCGGCAGTAACCATGGTCCCGAATGGGACATCAAAATCAATGGCAGTGATAATGTCGTTGTGAGCCTGGATTTCTTTTATCAGTGAACCGGGCTCGAAATGTTCATGTAGGATAGGCATTGAGCGTTTCTCTGGATGCTGTGGTTAGATCGGAGTCTCCCGAAAAAGAGATCTAGGGCGCAGTACTTATAGTCCTATGTTTCTTGTTCCTGGGCGACAGCTTCTGATAGATCGATTCGGACATGAAGGACGCATCCATTGCAGGGTCTTCCGACGACACTGACTCCTCGTTCACGTCCGTCGATTTGGGTGTCGCCGCAGTCGCCGAACTCTCCTCCAGCTCCTCTTCCATGTCCTCCAGCTTATTGTCGATCTCGACCACTGTTGACAAACGTCAGGTCTTAGTCACCCAGAATGGCAGGATTCCTTTTTTTTCACCCACATTCGTGTTCCAGTTGCGCTTCCTCCATCTCCAACCCGGCCAGCCGGTCCAAAACAATCTTACGCATAGCGTTCAGGTTTGCAATCTTATTGTCGATCTCTCGTATCTCTGCACTGCACATGTTTTTTCGTATAGCCATCCTCTCCAACCGGCGGTTCAGCGCTTCTCGTTCCTTTTTCAACCCGGCAATCGAGGACGGCAACGCAGCCTCTGGCTCCGCATCGTTCAACAGCTTCTGACCCTTTGAACCTCGTCTCCGGTGGGATTTCCTGTGCTCATTGTCGCTTTCGGGGAGGGAGACTTGAAAGCCCTGGAATAGAGAGTACGTGTTCGTGTTCTCGGGAATGTTTGCAAGGAGTTCGTCGGGGATAGAAGAGAGCGCACGGGACTGGATCTCGGAGGCCGAGAGCCTCGAGCGGACGAGATCAGTGGGCGTCGTCTGGGCCAGGGCGAAGATCCTCCGCTGGACGGTAGGACGCCGCAGCTCGCGGTGTATCCCGGTCATGGCATTTTGATAGTGAGTGCTGGCGGTGGGATCAGAGATGGGCCCGATCAAGTGGCCCGCAGTCGTCGTGACCTTTCGCCCAAAGGCCTCGAGATGGCGTTTCTGGTCCTGGGAATCAGCGCGTCCTGCTGTGAAGCAATCATGGGCCGCTTTACCGTAAAGCCTGTTCCCAGCACAGATTCCTCCTCCGCAGCTGCCAGTCGACGGGAAGGCGAATCATTGCGGCCTTGCTTGTCCATGAGACAAACCGGACGGGGGGGAAGAGAGACTCAGAGACCCAACGGGGTGTCGGGATTGGGAGGAGGGCGTCGACAGCAAGAGGGATGGCGGCGGGCGGTTTTCGTGGACAGTCTGGCGAGCAGCGTGAGAGGGCACCGAATTTCCGCCGGAAGTGTAATTTTAAATTACGGGCTGCGCGGAGCAGGCCTGTTTACCATACGCCGCCAGAGATCTCCAACCTCGAGACACATCGAGAGCCGCCAGATCCGTAGCCAGAGGACAAGTCCAAAGCCTGTAGCCCCTAAATACCCGTTCGCCAGCAGTCTTCCCCGCGGAGTGGCATCCGCCTCGGTCGAGCCTTGCCATGTGTCCGGACATCAGAATGCCGCATCGGGTGCGTGACGCCGCCGACCGCCCTCACAGTTCACTCTCTTTTCCTTTATCTATCAATCTTACGATGAGGTAGTCTGGAGATCATGTCTCAATGACACACGGTGTCTATTGTCAGCTTGTGTATGATCATGCTATGTGAGCGGCCATACTGGTGTCAGCCACAAAGAGAAGCTTTCTCTCAGCCTGCTTCAACGGCTGTTTCAATGCCCGTGCAAGGCTCACCATATTGCCCCTCCAGACCGCCAACGGCGGTTGGATGCTTGCTTGCAGAAAAATCTTTCACACACCAGACACTTCAGATGCAAGTTCAGCTGGCCTCCGTCTGCGATGGGTCTCGGCGGGGGAGGGCTCGTCGCGGAGGATCCTGCTGCGTGCCTGGAGCTCCGTGTAACGTCCAGGATCTTACATGAGGCCAACCCGCCGCCAGCACGACGCTGAAAGCTTGCAACCACTGCCCCTCCCCCACTGTCACCACGGTGTCTCCAAACCACCCTGAACCAGAGCCATACCGGCGATTCAGAAGGCACCATGGACATGGCAATTGATCTCTCAGACGCCTCCAAGGCGTTGGATCTGGCCAACATCCGCTTCCAACTCATGTGAGTCGTGGCTACCCCTCCTTTTCCGCTTTGTGTGTTGTAGCAAGGCAAAAGAGACCCACAAAAGATGAATCACAGACCACAGAGAACTGCTCTGACGTGTTCACAGCCGGCTGGAAGACACGATCACCTTCCACCTGATCGAGCGTGTGCAGTTCCCGCTCAACAAGACCATCTACATCCCCGGCGGCGTCAAGATCCCGGGCTCCGACCTCAGTCTGATGGACTACGTGCTCCGCGAACAGGAGCGTCTCCAGTCCCGAGTCCGCCGCTACCAGTCTCCCGACGAGCACCCGTTCTTCCCCGATGCGCTCGAGGAGCCCATTCTCCAGCCCCTGAAGTACCCCAAGATCCTGCACCCCAATGATGTGAACGTCAACCCGATAATCAAGAAGCGCTACGTCGAGGAGATCCTCCCGGCTGTCTGCCGCAACTTCGGACGCGAGGACCGCGGTGAGACGCAGGAGAACTACGGTTCTTCCGCCACGTGCGACGTCAACGTTCTCCAGGCGCTCTCGCGTCGGATTCACTTCGGCAAGTTCGTTGCGGAGTCCAAGTTCCAGAAGGACCCGGAGAAGTTCGTCAAGTTGATCAAGGCCGGAGACCGTGAGGGCATCGAGGCTGCTATTACAGACGCGAAGGTCGAGCAGCAGGTGCTCGAGAGGCTTAGGTTGAAGGCCAAGACCTACGGCACGGATCCCACAACGCCAGACGAGTGTAATCAGAAGATCAATGTCGATGCTGTTGTTGCAATGTACAAGGTCTGTCTATTCTATTTGCCGGTGCTTTCTTCCGCGTATGCTGACGATTTTGCAGGAATGCGTCATCCCTCTGACCAAAGTCGTCGAGGTAGAGTATCTCATGCAGCGCCTGAAGGGAACTGAGTGGGAGTGATGAGATGATGAAAACGTGATGCCCTTTCCGACTCTTTTCAATGATATCCTGAATGATGCTACCTAATGCAAAGGGAGCCATGAAAATACACTCTATAGACCATCTGTAAAAAAAAAAGCAAAAAGATAATGAAATGCAAAGGGGTAATCATTTCACTTTTCCATCATCTCTCATGTCATGCGGGTGGCTTGAAGAGCTCCGCGACTTCCTTTACGGCCACCTCGAACTTGGAGGCCTCGATCAGAATCAGACTTCCTGACGCCTTGATCCCCAACTCCTGGAACGCGCGCTTCGAGTCCGAGTGGCCCTCCGGGTGCGGGTGCGTGTACTGGTAGCGGCCATGGCACAGCGCGTGCCGCTGGAAGGTCTCGTCCTCCGGGTGGAAGTAGAACACCTCCGACGTGTCAGCGGACTTCTTCTTTTTCTTTTGCGGGCGCGACTCCTCCATGTCCAGTTTCGACTCCACCTCTTCGTACGTCTTGGACAGGATCAGGTAGTGCGAGAAGTCGTACGGCTCCTTGTCCTCGAGCGCCCAGGCAATCTCCTCCAGGAGCATGGTGTACATCGGGGGGACCACCTCCGTGGGGATGTTGATCAGCCGCTCGGTCAGGATGAGACCCATCGCGGGTACTGTCGGTTGGGAGAGGAGGGAGGCGAGTGCGGAGAGGGAGGGATTCGAGGAGGCTTTCTTTTGGAAATAGGCGATGAGGTCTTTGATGACGGGTTTGTCCTGGTGGGATTAGCACATGTATTTTTTTTCTCTTTCTCTCTTCGAAAAGGAAATGATAATACCTTATGTTCCTGAAGATTCAGCACGGACAGGAACGCGTACGGATCCGATTCATTGCCGTCCACCTTGACCGTCGACCCCAGGAGCGGCTGCGCCAAGATCATATCTGTGAGTGCGGAGAGGTCGAACATCTGCGCGTCGTTGTCGAACAATTGTCGCAGGAGGTTCTTAATGCCATGGAAGTCTACTGCGGGCTGCGGATCAAACCATTCGAAGTCAACATTGAGCATTTCCAGATCCTGCGATCCAATCGGTCAGCCTGTGCTCGCGATCATAATGCGCCGCACCGCGGAGGTCTGCGTACACTGTCGCTGCTGCTGTCGTCGTCTGCGGGCGGCTTGGTGCCCCCCATCTCGACATCCCCGTCCTTCAGCTCTTTGCGCTTCCCCATCCTGCTGTCCCTGGTAATTTCTGAAGACAAATTGCGAGTCTTTGCGTGGTCGAGGCCTTCAGAAAAAGCCGGGGTAAGAAAAGTTGCGCCGCCGGGCCTGGTTCGCGCCCGGCCTCGCTAAACCCCGATTGGAAACTTTTTCGATCGCCCGCGCTGCTATCGGCGGGGCGAGAAAAATACTTATCGTCGAGGGGCAGCGCCGCCATTTGCTCTCTCCGGAGTCACTCCCACATCCACGCCTCCAGCAAATTTTGGTCTGGCTCTCCTCCTTCTCATTCATTTTCTTATCTAGATCTCTCTCTCTCTTTTCCTCCTTTCACCGCTAGCCGGAGAAACAAGCAACCATGGCGGCTAACGGCGAGACCGTCAACGAACCCCACAAGACTTTCGATACGATCCTGGTCCTGGACTTTGGGTGAGTCAGTGCCGAATCGCACTTTACAGCAGGGTATTGAACTGGTGTTATTTCAGATCGCAATACTCCCATCTCATCACGAGACGCCTCCGCGAGCTCAATGTCTACTCCGAGATGCTCCCGTGCACCCAGAAGGTCGCCGAGCTGTCCTGGAAGCCCAAGGGTGTGATCCTCTCTGGAAGTCCGTTCTCCGTTTACGAGGAGGGCGCCCCGCATGTCGACCCGGGCGTCTTCGAGCTCGGGGTCCCCATCCTGGGCATCTGCTACGGTCTCCAGGAGCTCGCCTGGCACCACGGCAAGAACGTGCTGGCCAGCGACAAGAAGGAGTACGGGCACGCCTATCTGAACGTCCACAGACATCCTGAGAAGGGGGAGCACATCGACCGCCTGTTCCAAGGCCTGGAGGACCAGCTTGAGGTGTGGATGTCCCACGGAGACAAGCTGTCCAAGTTGCCCGAGGACTTCGTGGTTATCGCAACCACGTCGAACGCTCCATTCGCTGGCATTGCGCACACGAAGAAGCCCTACTACGGAATTCAATTTCACGCCGAGGTACGAGAATCGTAACGCCCTGGATAGGACAGCCAGGTGTCTAATCATCCAAGTAGGTGTCGCACACGCCGCGGGGAAAGAAGGTTCTGGAGAACTTCGCTGTTGGAATTTGCCAGGCTAAACAGGAGTGGACCATGGACAGGTTCGTTGACAAGGAGATTGAGAGGATCAGGGCCATGGTGGGTGAGAAGGGCCAGGTCATTGGTGCTGTCAGCGGTGGAGTTGACTCCACTGTGGCAGCCAAGTTGATGAAAGAGGCGATTGGAGACCGCTTCCATGCTGTTCTTGTGGACAATGGCGTGATGCGCTTGAACGAAGCTCAGCAGGTCCAGGAGACCCTGGCCAAGGGTCTCGGAATCAATCTGACCGTCGTTGACGCGTCGGAGAGGTTCCTCTCCAAACTGAAGGGAGTCACTGACCCTGAGAAGAAAAGGAAAATCATCGGAAACACCTTCATTGAGGTTTTCCAGGAAACCGCCAAACAGATCTCAGACGCGGCTGCCGGCTCTCCCAACGAGGGCAATATCGAGTGGCTGCTCCAGGGAACCCTCTACCCGGACGTGATTGAGAGCATCTCCTTTAAGGGTCCCAGCGCAACCATCAAGACCCACCACAACGTGGGAGGCTTGCTTGAGGGCATGCACCTCAAGCTCATCGAGCCGCTGCGCGAGCTCTTCAAGGATGAGGTCCGCGCATTGGGTACGAACCTCGGTATCCCTGAAGACCTCATCTGGAGACACCCCTTCCCGGGCCCCGGTCTGGCCATTCGAATCCTCGGAGAGGTCACCCCGGAGCAGCTGCGGATCGCCCGGGAGGCGGATGCTATCTTCATTGAAGAGATCAAGGCTGCTGGTCTCTACAGGAAGATCAGCCAGGCATTTGCCGCCCTTCTGCCCGTCAAGGCGGTCGGCGTCATGGGCGACAAGCGGACGCACGAGCAGGTCATCGCCCTGCGCGCTGTCGAGACCACCGATTTCATGACCGCCGACTGGTACCCGTTTGATGCCGAATTCCTGAAGCGCGTCAGCCGCAGGATCGTCAACGAGGTCAACGGCGTGTGTCGCGTGCTCTACGACGTGACCAGCAAGCCGCCAGGCACTATTGAAATGGAGTAAACTTGAAGATTCAACATAGACGGGTCCGTTCTAGACTTATTACGGGAATGATTTTACGGTTCGCATATTTTATTTTTCTGTTTTATGTGGCCATGTCTGCGTATAAAAGTACTGTCATATGGAGTATGGACAGAGAGGTACAGTACATACACATGTTAGGAGATGTTGTGAAGAGAGACCATGCGACCAACTCAACATTACTACTATCTATAAAATTAACCTTCCAATGCGAAAGTAACCAAGTAAAGCTTGCTCCACTTCCGCATTCTCTCCACTGGTTCTTATTAATTTTCATTCTGTTCCTGGAGCATCTGACGCCACCACCCCAGCAGTGACCTGTTCCCGGGGCAGGACCCAAAGGGAGCTGACTTGCACTGATCTCATTCTGATGACATCACTCACCAACCCGAACATTCGCCAGCCGAATATATTGCCTTCGCCCTACAGCTACGGTGAAGACATGTCTGCCATTCTTCCCAGATTCAAGACCTGGGAAAAACGCTTTTTTTAATTTTAAACTTACTCACATCCTTCCTGAGGTCTCAATCCCGCCCGGAACCTCTATAAACGACGACTTGATTAATACCTACTTCCTTCTATCGACTCATCCGGACCTCAAGCAAACATGTCGCACACGGCCGGCTTCTCCAAGGTTGGACAACGCTCCATCTACGAGTCCGACAACCAGCGCAACGTGTCCATCGACGAGATCAAGGAGCGCCGGCGCTACAGGGAGGGCCCGCCGGGGAGCCACATGCCTGATGATACCAGTACGTCGTGACCCTAAGCGTTCCCGTCTGTTTGAGCTCTATCCTGTCTTTGTGCCCGTACACCTGCGAAGTGCGCCTTGCACACCGTACTCTACTGGTTTGGTCCTGGTCTATGTGACATAACATAGCCTGCTTCTCTCTTGTTCCTTCTAAGAGAAGTCGCTAACCGAGCAAACCTGTCGCACTACAGAGGACCCAGAATCCATCTCCAACTGGCTCCGGCGCAAAGACAAGGACAACGCGCCGTACAACCCCGAGGCGGAGCTGGCCAAGATGGATCCCACGGCGCCGGTAAGCAACAACACCTCTCCTTCCATTCCCCCATCTACCCAGGTAGGGTGATAGAATATATTTGCTAACTCTGATGGTTGTTCCCAGGCCATCCTCCACGGCAACAAGCCCTCGCGCGGCGCCGAGATCGACAAAGAGCTAAAGCGCGACGACGAGCAGAGGTTGAGGGAGATGGCGGGCAGATAGATAGATGAGATGAGATTGTTGTACTGTAACTGTATTATTACTGTGCCTATGTACATGTATTTACGAGGAACATAAATCTTATGAGAACCTTTGGCTTTTGTTTGACTGCTGGAGTATCATGTGCTGATCTACCATTGAGTACTCCGTACTTATATGTGATGAAATGCCTACGACCACCAAAAGAATAAAGAGAGACACAAGTTATGTGTGGACTTGCGAGTATTCTCAACAATTATATTCACGTTTTCGTCTATATAGATCAAAAAAGCAGTCATTATTATCTCACTTCATCAACCAGTAGGTGAGGTCAGGTGTTTCCGAGTTTGGTCAAGGAGAGAGGCGGGCTCCTGCGAATCTCTTGGGGTTGGGCTTGGGCAGGGCTCTCTTGGGTGACCCGTTAGGAATCTTCGACTAGAATTCGACACTATGGCCGAGTGGTCTAAGGCGATTGATTAGAAATCAATTCCCTTCGGGGGCGACGGTTCGAATCCGTCTGGTGTCGACTTAACTTCATTAATGCTTTTTTTCCTCTTCTCACGTCGAAAATGTGAACTTTATTCCGTAGAATTATATTTAAATTTTTTTCTTGAATTTTTTATTTTTTATTTATTTTTTAATCTCGTTCTACCATGATCAATCACACAAACATGTTATAGAAGAAATAGAAAGAGTGAATCGACGCCGTAACCAGCGGGCGCAGCCATCCTGGCGCGTTCGCCGCCCCCATCTCAGCGACGATCGACGCGATCGTGCTGCGCGGCGCTCCCTCCGCGAAGAGCATCCTCTGCATCGAGTCGTACGTAAGCTGCTGCGTCCTCGTCGCCCTCCGGAACATGTCCTCCTCGTAGGCCGCGATGCTCGCGTCAAGGGCGTCTTTGTCGATGTTGTTGTTGTCGTCGTCGTCTTTCAGACCCTGGACGATCGCCCGGGAGAGCTTGACGGCGTCTTCGAGCGCCAGGTTCACGCCCTCGCCCGCGAAGGGCGTCATGAGGTGCGCCGCGTCGCCCAGGAGCGTCACCCCCGGCCGATGCGTCCATCGGAACCCGACGGGGAGCATGTACAGCGACCGCGGGACCACCGTGCGGTCGTCGGCGTCCTGCGTGAAACGGACGAGTTCGGGCGCCCAGTCCGCGAATTCCTCGCGGATGGCCCGTTTGGCGGCCGCGCCGTCGTTGACGTCGTAGCCGCTGTTCTGCATCCAGTCCTCGTCGCGCACGCTCCACGCGTAGACGTTGATGCTGCCGTCGCCCATCTGCTGGCCCATGATCGCCTTGCCGTCGGAGAAGGCGAAGAGCGAGCCGCGGTCGACGAGCTCGTACGTCGCGGGCGAGGTCTCCTTCGCGTTGGGGATCATGAGGCTGTGGCCCGCGACGCCGGAGTAGTGCGGCTTCTCCTGGGAGAGCAGGTTGCGGACCTTGCTCCAGGCGCCGTCGGCGCCGACGATGAGGTCAAACCCCCTCTCGACGCAGCCGTTGTCGAAGTGGAGGGAGTGGTCCTCGTCGTCCACCCGGCGCAGGCGATACCCCCATCGGATGATGTCCTCCGGGATGGAGTGCAGGAGCAGCGAACGCAGCTGGGAGCGATCAATCTCCGGCCTGCCTACCGAGTTCTTCTCCGTCGATGTCCCGGGGTGGCGGAAGTACGTAGTCAGTTTCTTGTCGCAGAGCCGGAACGCCTCGCCCTCGAAGCGGGCGTGCTTGAGGAACTCCTCGTACAGGCCGGCCTCCTTCAGGGCCGCGATGCCCGACTCGGTGTGGAGGTCCAGCGTGCCGCCCTGGCTGCGGAAGTCGATCGACTTCTCTCCCTCGAAGATGGTGATTTCTATCGGGGCGTTGGCGACGAGGAGGAGTCGAGCGAGCATGCAGCCGGCAGGGCCGGCGCCGATGACTGCCAGTTTCACCGTCATGATGGTATATTAGGTATGTAAGCAAGGCAGTAGATGTATATGCAGAACTCTGTCCTTTGCAGAGCCAAAGAAAAATGCATCAGAGCGCTGCAACCAAGAATCAGCAATGAACTATCCCTTTCTCCCGGGAACTCATTTCTCTGTTAGAAACAGGACAAATTGATAAGATGAAAAAGCGGCCGTCAGGCATATAAAGCCGGATTTAACGGCTGCAAGCCCGGAGCAGCTCCAGAGCCATCGGCACGACGCTGGAGGCAGCACGGAGAGTCGGATGCAACAGTCCGACTCTGTCGGCCCGATCCATTATCATTATTTCCTCTGAAGGGACGGTAGACAGTAGTAGGCACCTATCCAGAGTCAGAACGATGCAGCTAATAGCCATATAGAATCGGACCTACTGCTCCATAGTTAACGGCCGTCATTCTGGGGTCGCCTGCCATCTTTGCGAGGATACGGGGTATGGAGGACCACGCCACCCAGTGCCAAGTATGTTCACAGATCCTCGTGTAGGTACCAACCCACATCCCATGTGCACAGCGCACACACAGGCGATCTCGATCGATCAGAGGATCCGGTCTGAGTCATACAGCAGGATGCCAGGCACAGGGCCTGCAGCGTTCTGATAGAAAGCCCGTCGGCGCTTTGCTCGGGCGCCTCCGACCGGCGCTCGGCATCAACCACTCCGTGCTCCGTCCGGAGGACGCTGCTATGGACTACGATGTGTTTTTCTGCGTCTGGCTTCTTGGACGCCATTTTTACTCTCTCTTTCTTTTTTTGGCAGTATTGTGCATTGTCACAGTGATGAGGAATTTTATGTCATTATATATTACATATGATACTTGGCAAGATCTAGACAAACCGCCTTTTCTCTTTCTTTCACGGTTGGGTTATTTTGGGAGGCACACTACGTGTTTCTAACCCACCCAATTTCTGTACATTGATAATGGATTCGAGCTTATTTAGGTACTTGATATGCCGTTAAGAATTGAGATCTCAGAGCTTTGGAAGCCATATTGACAGTGGATCTACACCTATCTGCCTGCGAGAATACATTAGAATACTAGCGATTTGATGAGTTCAGATGTGTTATTGTTGGCCCAGACCAATTATTAGACCAGATTGACTTAAAGGAAATAATGAGAACTGAGCGACAGGTTGTTCTGAGGACATATGTTTTGCTGGAAGCGTCTTGTTGATCATTACCTCTTATCTATTACACTCAGAGGTAGGGTTTCTCGGTTGAGATTTATCTTATTTGGACCCAGCATCCATCGTACGCAATCACTATCATTCCCTAAAAGAGAACTAGAATAAAATAAAAAGACTAAATCGCAGTAAATAAATGACGCGGTTCAGTCGTCACCACAGAGTCTCTGCATCCATAACCCCATACCGTGTAGTTATGCGTCCAGAGCCTTACTAAGGCCAGCCGTCAAGACGATCAAGTCGATCACCTCTCCACTCCGCCTCTTCGTTGCGGCTCGTTCAATTGCTGAAAATCCTGTCTGAATAATGGCGGACGCGCACGCCGCAGTGGACCAAGCTCATGTTTACCTTGCTGCAACCGGAAACTGATCGTCGATGCCGGCGGAAATAGTCTACGCTTGGGCCTTGCGTCTACGCAGTACCCCACGGCCGGAGAGTTACGGTGAAGATAGCCAGGTACGGAGTACGGGGTAGAGATACGGTTGGGATATTTACTGTGTACTACCCCAGTCCTAATTATTTATTTAGTAGTAGACGGCCGTGCGAAGGTTCTCTCTCAGGCACCGTCTTCTTCTGGCAGGTCAGGGACAATAATTGCAAACTGCTATTGAACAATCATGCGTCCTGCAAGAGCTCATACAGGCCAAAGATGGCTGCGAATCCTTACCCTGGGATTTGCAGCCATTAGTTTCTCTGATCTCGCCGCGGCAGACAACTCCAATTCCACCAACACCACCGCTGCCGTCGTCTGGCCATACCAGAGCTTCCGCAGCGCGGACTTCCATCCGCCGGTGCTCAAGGTGACCAGGAGGAACGGCGGCAACGCCACTACATCCAACGGGTACCTCTTCATCAGCCCGACGGGCCCGGGGGCCGAGGACCAAGCGCCCCTGATCATCTCGGACGACGGCGAGCTGGTCTGGCAGGGTCCCGCGGGCATGGGATTCGGGTTCCGCGCGCAGGTGTTGGAGGGCCGTCCGGTGCTCAGCTATTGGGACGGTGTCGCCTACCAGGATCCCAGGGGTTTCGGGTACGGCGCGGTCAATATCCTGGACCAGTCCTACGAGCGGATCTACCGGGTCTCTTTGCCCAGGAATACGTCGTCGGGACTGTTCTTCAGTGGGGATAATGTCACGTACGACTCCTACGTGGACCTCCATGAGTCGTTCATCACGGATCGTGGGACGATCCTCGTCACAGCGACGAACGTTACCCGCGCAGATCTGCGATCCGTGGGCGGGCCAAAGGACGGATGGGCCAGGGACGCGATGTTTTACGAGATCGAGATCAAAACGAACAGAGTAGTTTATCGGTGGAGTGCGTTGGAGCACGCGGATCAGATCCCGTTGAACAGGACGCTGGAAGGGCTGTACGGTGAAGGCCGTGGCCCCGCCAGTGCGTTCAACTACTTCCATATCAATTCAGTTGCGCCTGTCGGCGATGACAAGTATCTGGTCTCGTCCCGGTTTCTCTGTTCCATTTTCCTGATCAGTCGGAAGGATGGATCTGTGATTTGGACACTGCAGGTTTGTTTGACTTGGCTCCCTACTCCTATAATAAGACATCAGCGAATACCGTATCATAATGAGAAGCTAACCTTTCGCTCAGGGCAAAGACGGTGGTGACTTCGAACTGGCCCCAGACGCCGGTTTCTGCTACCAGCACGACCCCCGCATAGCCAAGATGACAGACACCAAGGTCATCCTGCACATGCACGACAACGCCAACTCCTACCACGACCGCACCTCGACGCCCACGACGGGCCTCCTCCTGGAGCTGGACCTCGAGGCCCGCAAAGCCCGGAAGATCCAACGCTTCGTGAACCCCAACAATCCCGTTTACGCCGTTTCCCAGGGATCCTACCAGACGCTGCCCGACGGCCACGTCCTGCTCGACCACGGCGAGCTGCCGATAATCGAGGAGTACGATGCCGCCGGCCGCTGGATCATGACGGCGCAGTTTGGCGGAAACCTGTCGTCGTACCGCGGTTACCGACAGCGGTGGGTCGGGAAGCCGAAGACGGCTCCCAGTCTGGCTGCGTGTTCCCAGTCGAATGGGACCAGCCTGTATATGAGCTGGAATGGGGCCACGGAGGTCGTCTCCTGGGCCATCTACAGCGGCACCAGCGCGAAGGAGATGAAGCTCGTAACGACGGTGCCGAAGAGGGGGTTCGAGACGTCTGCGACCATCAACACTGCGTCCGCGCGATATGTGCAGGTAGAAGCGCGGGAGAGGGGAGGAAGGCCGGGAAGAAAGTCAAATCTTTTGCCGGTTTCCACATTGGAAAGCTGTTGAAAATCTGTGATAGATCTGTTGTATTGTGCAGCCCACCTCTGGCTGAGAAGCGATATATAATGACCTCTGTACAGTATAGTACACATAGAGCCAGCTCCTTTCCCATCGATAAATAAATTCAACGTTGTTACGTTCACAGTTATTGATATGAACAGCCGTATAGCGCGCATTCTGTGCCCTGGACGACCAAGCGGCTCTTGCCAACAGAGAACGTCGAGACTTGCGGACGTTAAAACGCGTCAGGTTGCTAGCTTCGAATATACTTTGGCTCGAATCTTCTCAAACGCACAGCTGCACCACAGCGAGAGGCATTTAAACCCGGCTGATAAGACCGGTGTCGGATATCTCGGTTCTCGACCCCAGAAAAGGTCAAGTCATTCTCTTTGGCGCAGCTGGTCTTCTCACAAGCACTTCGACGGAGTGCCTTGTCATTCGCTCGTCGGTTCTCATGAAAGAATTTCGGGCGGGAATGGGAAGATTATTCCCCATGCGGCCCCAACTCATCGTCCTGCAGGACTCCTCGATTTCATCAATCGTCCGTAAATTTCGGAACACCCTGATCAGGACTCTCAAAGACGTTTTTCCAGTAGCTCTGAACCCTGTCGCAGATGCCTGACTTATCCTTCCAGGATTTAAATTGTTTCTCCAAGTTGCAGCTGACCCACTTAATCTCCTCCCAGTACGCCTTCTCAACATCGTATCCAAATCGTTTGAGCGTCTCCGTCGCAACGATCCACGCCCTCCCGTCACTTCCGTCAGGCTTGACTGTGGGTGCAGTCTCCCAATTGTGGCCCCAAAGGGAAGGCTCTCCGGGGTTAAACTTAGGGTAATGCGCATGAACAAAGAACACACGTGGCGCCTTTGCCACTGAAGGATCCTTAACGCGCCATTTCCCTTGGCTGGTAAGGAGATAGTCTTCGACGGGGTCTGACTGGACCATGGCGGAGCCCGAGATCTTTCCGTCTTTTTTGGGATGGCCGATCGGCTTGACAGGCTCACTCACGGCATAAAAGGGCTCTCCCACTGCGGATGCTGCGGCAAGGAATGTTTCTTTATCCCCCTCTCCAGGCGCACCCTGGGAGAGCAGCATGAAATAGTGAGAGGGGCCGTAATAGTTGTAGTAGGCAGCGAGAAGCAGTGTAAGGAAGTGGGTTTTCTTTGAAATCAAGATGACACCCGTCTCGGACGAGGCTCGGAGCGTCATTGGTGGAACAGGCTGCTCAGAGATATTGTAATAAACCGGAGATGCCGTGGAAGCCCAAAAGTCGGGCCAGGTGACCATCCCCGTGGATCTGAAGGGTTCAGAATCAAACAGTTCCTCCGGTCGATGTAAGGGGAAGCAATCAGCGTCCATCCAGATCACCTCCTCAAACGAGGAGAAAAGGATGGCAAAAATCTTGAGCTGGTAATGCGCAATCTCGACACTGGAACCGGTTTGATTACTCAAGATGTCAGAAAGCATCATGCATCTGGCATTGAGACCGGGAAGGATAGATTCGCAGAGATCGCTCTCATATTCACTGGGATCTTTGAGGAAGAGCTCCACCGGGAGCTTTGAACCGGTACGACGCAGCATCCGCAGTGCGGACACAAACACCGGAAAGTAAGGTCCCCCCGCAGTAGAGACTAGCCCACGTGTGCCGGGAGCATGAACAGACGGTAAAGTTTTGGCACTTCTAATGTCGTTGAGGAATTCTTCATGACTTTGCCGCATTCTTGATACATCTGCTTCCGGCATGATGATGAGGTCGGGTCGCGGAGGTGCCTTGACGGCGTCAAAGCCTATGGCTCCGGACTTGCCATCGCGCTCTGGCGAAGGACAGCCAGGTGCGTGCCTTTCCAGAATAGGCTGGAAAGCTTGCCAGAAAGCAGTCTGGCGTTCTCGAAGTGGCTCATCGCTGGGAGCCGTGGTCAAGGGAGTTGATGACGGGAGAGCCGTGGGTCTCCGGTAGAGATAGATGGATGAAAGGAAGAAAACGCTGAACAGGGCAAGGAACAAGGCCCAGAGTCTGCTAACGCCACTGACCACCATACTGTCGCATTGAACTCGGTGAGGTGGTCAATACAAGAGCACTGCCGCGTAAACGACGCAGAAAGGTTCTGGATTAACAAGGTGAAGTTGGCTTCGACGCGCCGGATCGCGAACAGGCAGCACGGGCCCCGGATCGGGACAGACCTGGAGCCACCGCCCGTACGAAGAGTCCTGCGCCTGACGCAGTGCGCAGAGCCTCGAAAACACCAGGTAACGAGTGCAGCTGGCGCCTTTGGCAGTACGGTGTAGGAGTGAGAGAAGCTTCAGCCTTGTCCGGTGGGCGGTGCGAGCTCCGAGCGAGTTGGGGTTCAGGCGTCCCACGAACACGATCTAGTCCCTCGGTGCAGAGCGACACACCACTCTCCGCCCAGAGCTCAAGACAAAGAGATGAAGACAACCATGCACTTCACCAGGCTGTTTGACGCCCGCCTGCCAGAACTTCTGTCTTGTGGAATACAGAGTACTATCCTTACACGATGTACAATCCCGACTGTCTCTCAGAAAGGGAACAGATCGTATCGCCATGGAATAGGTGACATATCCGCTACTTGAGCTTTGCAGTTCACACCGATCAGTTTTCTGCTTTCTTGTCAAAAATCGCAAAGATAGCATCTCCACTACCTGCTACTGCCGTCTGCAATGCAGCAGAGAACGTGCTCAAATCTGGCCCGGACGTCCAGAACATGGCTGGGCATGAATAGGGCAACTTTCTGTCTTCTCGACTAAGGGGCCTGCTTCTCCTGAAGTTTTGTTGTCGACCAGACCGGAAATACCAGTCTGCCTGCAATTAGAGGCCGTGACCTCTCTTTGTTGCCAAGCGGTATTTTTGGTCAATATTTGTTTGGTGCTCAATTCGTATTCCTAGTTCATTGTTTATCCACTCCTCTGATGCAGGTGCTCCCAGAGTCGGGCAGTCTGATCTTTCGTTCGTTGTGTCCATGGAGATGATTCATATTCCTGTTGTTGCACTTGTCATCCAGCTGGCTCATTGCAGCTGCAATGGTCCACAGGTGCTTTCTGCCCCGGTCCAAATGTTACCGTCCTCGATCCAAACTTGAGAAGAGGGCTTACACTCTCAGTTGGAACACCACCTTAGAAGTTAGAATTTGGCATCAAAGGGTAGCTATCCCATTTCTATATTCAACACTCTTACTGAGGCACCCGGGACTTACGCTGGCAAGGTACGCAAATAGTACGTTTCTCATCAGTGATTTTGGCAGTTGCGGCATTGAAGAACTGGTCGGTGCGTCGTGTATTGTCGGCCGCGGTGGTATCTCCGTGGTCTTCAACATGGTCGAATGCGAGTAATGCCGCAGACGCTCGAGTTGCACTTGATACACCCACACCCACCTTCAACTTCTGAGAAAAGTCGTCCGGACATGACGTCCTCGTTATCAACGAATAATTCAGCCTCAAGAACTTTCCATTAGGGATCACAACGCAGGGCCTGACAATCAAATCCATTGGCCTTGGCCCCGATTCGACATTCCTCAATGCTCTGCTATCATCGGGGGCCATATCAACGAAGACATGGTCGCTCTTCTATGGGCTGACGGGTGCGGAGGCCCAGGATCAAATGGGTGGTTCTATCTTCTTTGGCGGATATGATCGGGCCAAGATCCAGGGTAAGAATGTGACCTTTCCAATCAGCAGAGAAACAAGCTGCCGAACAGGACTGGTCGCAAGGGTGATAAGTGTTGATGTGAAGTTCGAGCACGGAACAACTCAGAATATCCACGCATCATTGATTAGAATGTGTCTCGATCCCACGTTTGCAATCGTTAGTTTGCCGGACAGTATTGTCGAAAAATTCGAGAGTAAGGCTGGTGGTCATTATAAAGGTTTATCTTTGGGGAGGGCTATGAATCGGATGCTTTATGATGTTTCAGACGTGTTAGCTGTCCCCTGGATCCTGTATTTATGGGCGACAACATTTGGCTGACTGGTAGTCTCAGCGTTACCATTGAGTCTGGGCTGATCATCACGATCCCAATGGTAGATAACGGGTTTGTCGAGGCGCCGTACAGCAAACACGACCCTCCACCGGCTGTCGAGCTCCTCGTGGATGAAATTGGATCTAGGGGGCAGTCACAATAGTGTAGAACCAACCGAGTAAAACTAATTGTATAAATCTCAAATACATTACACAAAAGTTCTTCTAAGTGCTCTGCATCAATCTCCCACTTGCTTGTTGCGCAAGGTCCGATTGAATTACTATCAAAAAGGCGAACTACTCCGCTCGACATTATCTGTCAAGGTAGAAGGCGGGATGTTCTACAGCGATCGAAGTCATCTAATCATTGGTTCCATAACGAGGCAGGCCAGTTACAAAGTATCAATCATCTTTACTATTCAATGGAATAGATGCTTATCCTCCGTTCAAAAAGACCTCGACAGATAATGTATCCAAAACAGGATCGAGGACGGAATGAACGGCGATAAGCTTCGAAAACGTAGAAGATTTATCGATAATACGATTTAGGTACACAATCTGCTCGTCAAACCGAGAATGGATATAATGACATCCTTTTCATATTTGCAATTTCATGAAGACACCTTGGCTAGAAAGGCAGAAGCCAAAGTCACATGGTTCCAGGAGCCCATGCGATGCCACGTGCCTCGTGACTAACACTTTCTGTGGATGATCCATCAACACAACCATCTCCCTTGTGCTCTCATCTGCTCAGTCTCTAAGATATTATTCATCGATGCATAGGCAAGGCCCCGTGAGATCAGCATTGCTACTACACGTTTTCTTGTCGTACGACATCGAAATATCGCATGCTGCGTACAGAATGAGGGGACGAGTGGAATAAGAGCGAGGTCTCCTGCAGATGAGGGCACATGGCATGGCATGGCATGGCATGCTCCGGACGACATCGAGGAGGTGAGACGTCGGCAACAACGTTGAGCGGAGATGCCGGCGCCAAGCCCTCTCTCGCGCCATCGCGCGGCTGGTGGTGGGACGAGATCGAGCCATATTTTAACAGTTGAACGTCGTCCAACGGCTCGAGCATCGAGGCCCTCCGATCCCTGCGGGCTGCTCGAGCCTCGTGCTTCGCATTCGCCGAGGCCTCCACTCGTTCCGGGGGAGCGCTCCGAACATGGCGGGCAGGCATCTCGTGAGATGATGATGCTGGATGTCTACTCCGTACAGTCCTATCGCAACTCAGGAGTCTGGCAGGGCCCACCTTGTCTGTCTTGTTGGGCTGGGCTCCATGCAGCGCGACCAAGTTGTGCTCGGATGCACCGAACACCATCCGGTCCGGGAGATCCCTGAAGTCGTCCGTCACAGACGGAGTACCTGAACCGCGCTGACCGCGTTGGCACGTCGTTGGCTGGGCAGAGGCACAGGTGAAGTCATCAATGACCTTCGACAGAGGTTGACCATCTCCAACGGCAAAGATCACTTTCGAGCAGGCCGCGGGCGGCGGGAGCTAGGGGCATGCCCCAGCCTGCCGGCCGTCTCTTATTATTATTAAGATTATTATCGAGTGGAAGACTCCACGCTGGGTCTTGCCCCGAGGCTGACGGACGGGCCAGCCTCTAAGCACCGCCTTCTCGGCTTATCAGGGCAGACACTCGAACGCCCCCCGACCCCATCATCGACCGATCGCTGTGGCGCCTGCACTTTGATGCTTCGCGCCCCTCGCCGTTTCGGTCGACTGAGAGAGATGCTGTTTCTTTTGGCCGTCATCTGTTCCCATTGAAGGTCAGTTTCGCCGTGAACATGCTCAACCGGACATTTCTGCCTCGCCGGATGTGATGGAACGCTGCGATAGGTCCCCTTTAACTCGCCATTCCGACCGCCAAACCGAACAGTACCGGACAGCCGCCCAATAGGCGCGATGACCTCGAATCCTAAAGCAGACAGAGCGCAGGAGCGCCAGGCCGAATCTACATCCGCTTCTGCTCCTCGAAAGAGACGGAAGAGAACCGGTGGGAGCGGTGCTGCCGACGATTGCTTCACTTGCGCGAAGCGTGGGACCAAATGCGATCGACGGCGGCCATATTGTTCCCAGTGTCTGGAACTCGGTAGGGACTGTTCGGGATACAAGACGACATTGACATGGGGAGTGGGAGTCGCGAGTCGAGGAAAACTGCGTGGTTTATCGCTTCCCGTGGTCGGCCTCGCTCAGCAGAAACCTCGCCGGCAGAGCGAACCTGACGAGAAGGAGAAAACTCAACGACGACAGGGTGCTCAACTTCCTCCTGCCTCTGGGCCCGGAGCATTCAATGCGTCTACAACGGCTTTGCCTGCTGCTCAATGTGTCGAAGCTGCATTCGCTCCAGGTCACCTGCCTCATTCCCTACCAACATGGCCCGGGGTTCACGACAAAAATCCATGCACTCCAAACTTGCCTGCGACGTCCGGGGCGTCCTCACACCATGTGAATGGCGTCTACCACGGCATTTACACCTCCGTTCCGCAAGCTACCACTTCGGGTTCGAGTGGTAGCGCGAGTACCGGGCTTGGAGCTCCCATGGTAACCTGCGCTGATGCTGGTATACAGGGCTACCATCCAGGCACTTCCGTGCCACAGAGAGATTCAGTTCCTCGCCAGTGGCCACACACCATTAACCCTACTTTCCAGTTCGGTGAGGGAAGTAAACCCGTGTCCTCTGGATTTTCCCCGGCGTTTACATTCTCCGGATGGTCCTCACCTGCTCTGCATGGCGAACACACAGCGACAAGGGAAGATGTGGAAGAGCAACATGCAGGGCAGAGGACGAATCCTGAGCAGTCCGGCTCTCAGCATTCTGATAGCACCAGTTTGCGTCTGGACAAGTCTCTTGCGACTTCCTTGCCTCGGTTACTCCTCGACCACTCTGTTGGACGCACTCCACGACTCAGGTATCTCATAAGCTACTTTGCAGAAGTCATTGCTCCTGTAATTGTGGCGTTTGACAGACCCACGAATCCATTTCGTACTCACATCCTGCGGTTGGCCCAGGAGAGTGAAACCTTACAACATGCAATCGCCGCTTTGTCCGCTAGCAACATGAGGCAAAGACGGGAGAGGAAGATACTGTCGACAGAGAGGACACTCCCGGCTCGCAGGTCATCGTTAGCTCATCGTGCTTTAACTGACGAATCATTTCAAGACCAGTACGGCATAAAGACTCCCGAAGACCCTACCAGGGAGGAGCTGTACTACAAAAGGACGGCAATCGTATCCTTGAACGCTCAACTCGCGGATCCTGTTCGGCGGCTCGCAGATTCGGTATTGGCTACCCTTCTTATACTCTGCCTCTTCCACATCTGCGATACGGGAGTGGCCAAGTTCCAAACTCAATTTGCCGGCGTTAAGAAATTGCTAGCCATGAGAAACCGTGGTCCCGGGACCGAGTCTGAAGAAGCTAGGTGGTGTACCAGGATGTTCACTTGGTTCGATGCCATGACAGCAGCCATCAACGACCGCGAGGGCCAACTGCAAGGAGAGTACTTGGATATTGCCGTCGTCTCTGATGAGGAGTGGGCCCTGGAGAACTTGGCCGGCTGTGATGGGCGGTTGTTCAAGACTATCGCACAGCTTGGCCGGCTAAATCTTCTGAGCCAGAACAAGCCTGTGGAGCAGCGTTCTGCGACGGACATGTTTGCTGCTACTGCCGTCCTTCCTCCTTCGATGACCCATTATACTACGCACCCACAGATCCCCTATCAGGATCTCCTCTCTTCAGCTGTCGGTATTAGCGGATCCCTATTCCCAACACCTCCGGAAGCGGAACGAACTGGTGACACCTCTCGCGCTCAATTTTGGAGAGAGTGGTATTCGATACGGCAGAGACTTGAGTCGTGGCGTCTTGATGCCTTTCCTGCTGCCTGGAGCACTGGAACGGCCTCTTCTTCATTATCATCCCCCTCCACATTAGTCCCACCCGCACATAGCTACCTTTCCCCTCCTTCTTCGCCGATTTCACAATGTCTCGTGGCCCCCGACAACCTGGCGGACCTCTCCAACATTTCCGAGTCCTTCCGCTACTCTGCCATTCTGTATACTGAACGGCTCGCCTATCCGGACCTTCCTTCCAGCCATCCCCGCATCCAGAATCTCGTTCTCACAGCCTTGCATTACATATCCGCCGTCCAGTCAGATGTGTACCTCCTCTGGCCTCTCTTCATCACAGGTTCAGAGTGTGTCCTCGAGGCCCATCGTGACATCATCCGAAAACGCTGCAGAGACATACAGAGGGACTCTGGCTTCTTCAACAACATATCCTGTCTCGAGCTATTGGAGAAGATCTGGGCCAGAAATGGCAACGGCAGCGGCGGCGTTAACGAGCGCGAATCTCATGCGGGACAAGCCGCTGCAACCGTCGGCGGTATCGCTGCCGACAGCCTTCCCGGAGGCTATGCCACTGGTCTATTGGGACAGGGCCCTTCGGGGAAGACGGCAGTGACACCTGCAAGGGCGGGTGTGGATGGCTGCGGGCCGGGGTTTAGATGGCTTAGCGTCATAAGAGACGAGGGGCACGAGGGCGAGTATATCGTCGTTTGACTCAGGATTATTTATTTATTTATTCACCGCTGTAATTATCGATACTGCACAGATGTCTGAACAGCTTGAAGTGAATATGTTTTCCATTGGAATTGGAATGGGTGGTGCTGGCTTGGTTATACTGATTTGGAATTGATGGGATGCTTTTTTTTTTCTTTTTCCTTTTTTTTCGGGATGAATGACGATTAGGGACATTTGTTTCCGTATGTCCTCCACGTTCGTTATGTACTGTACCTGGGTACGTATATATAACAGACATATTCTGCAAGAAATAAACAAATAGCAGGGACGCTTCGTCCAGGAAGGACTAGGTATCGTGATCACTCGATTTGCTTCATTATTATTTACATCATCCAGCCACATGTGTCCATACCTAAAGATAGATAGAAGGATGAACGAAAAGAAGATTATCTCACATAGACCCAAACCTTTCTTTATCTGTCTGCATGCAATATCTGTCTCCCTAATCCATCCGACACTTCGAGCCTGGCTTGGCCTGGGCTCACCTTGTTCCCACAACCATTCTGTTCAGACACGACAGGATGTGTTTGTCATGAACTCTAAAGAAAGTGGTTGAAACTACAACTGTTGGACTATCTTCTTGTGGCTTACTGGAATCGAGGCGTGCCAATGTGATGTAAATAAGAAATGTTGATGCGATGTACGATGCACAGGATGCGTACAGGAGGAGCTTGGATGCTTGCTGTTGGATTTGATACACTGCGTCTAGAGTATTTAAGTACTAAGTAGTATTTGTAGGAAGTCGATGCTACAAGTCCACAGACAACCATTACTGCCATGAAGGGAAGAATATTCTCGTCCATCTTGCTACTTACTAACGCATGCTACAACCTCCCCGCCGCCCTCATCGTCGCCTCCCACTCCTCCCTCACCTGCCTAAAGAACCCCTCATGCATCAACACCCTCAGCCCCAGCAACGCATTCGCCTTGCCCGCCCGCAACGCCTCCCCGTGCGCAAACTCCGTCCCCGCCGCCTCGCGGAACGGCGGCGTGTGCGGCATGTCGGCGGCGTCGATGCTGAAGAGCGCCTGGATCCCCGGCGCGATGTACGTGCAGTTGCCGAAGTCCGAGCTGCCAGCGGCCCTGTCGTCCTGGCGGAAGGCCTCGTCCAGGGCGAGGAGCTTGTCGGGGGGCATGCCGAGGTGGTCGATCATGTCTTGCTGGTAGTGGGTGGCGAGGACGCGGTTGGTGATGACGTCTTCGTAGAGGGCGTCCCTGTTTGGGGGTTGTCAGAAAACGATTCGACGAGGCCTTTCATCCCTTCCTTCCACCAGGTTCCCATTTATATGGAAGATAGAACGGACCAGTGGAGCTTGACGGTACACCCCGTCGCAGCAGCAGCGCCCTCAAAGATGGGAACGACTCTCTTCCTCAGCGCCTCCAGGGCCTTCGCATCTTTCGCCCGGATGGAATACGTCCCGGCCGCATAATCCGGGATGATATTCGGCGCCTTCCCCGCCTCCAGGATGACCGACTGGATCGTCTCCGTCTTCTGGATCTGCTGCCTCAGACACGCCAGCCCATTATACGCCATGACGATGGCGTCGCAGGCGTTCTGCCCGTTCCACGGCGCGTACGCCGCATGCGACGGCTTGCCGTGGAACGTCGCCCGGAACTTCCACGACGCGCGCGAGATCAGGACGGGCGTGGAGTAGTCCTGCATCGCGTGCGTCATCAGGCACACGTCGCAGTCCCTCCAGGCGCCGTTGTTCGCCATGATGTATTTCCCTCCGCCGGTCTCCTCGGCTGGGGTGCCCATCACCACGATTGTGCCTGGGACGCCAAGTGTCTCCATCGCGTGCGCGGTGCCTATCGCGGAGGCGAGGGATGCTGTCGCGATGAGGTTGTGGCCGCAGGCGTGGCCGATCTCGGGGAGGGCATCTATTTCAAATCAATCGAGAGATCAATTGGGTTTGTCACGATTAGCAGGAGACTGATGGCCCTATTATATACGACAAGAGCAATTGACGTACCATATTCGACGTTATAGCAGACCGTTCTCCCTCCTCCGACGAAAGCAATCCGCGCCTCGAACGCAGTCTCGAGCCCGTACACCCCTCGTTTGACTGTCCACCCGCGCGATTCCAAGAAGTTCGACAGGAGCTTGCAGGCTTTGACTTCCTGGAACATGACCTCGGGGTTGTTCCAGAGCTTTCATTTTATCAATGAGATCAGATCATCGAGATCAAAAGGGGTAAATAAATGAAAACCAGCAGCCTTGTTTCAAGAACTGGGCTGGCTTACTTCAAGATTGACACGGCGCAGTTCACTACCGGCAGCGTCCACTGCGTCGTGGACGAGTTTGACCACCTGCGGAGTGAGCTTGACGGTTTCGATCTGAGGTCCCATCTCTGGTGCTGCAGCAATAATAGAAATATGGTTCTTGGACCGAAGGGCTTGTGTCTGTTAATGCCAGGCCCCTGTCGAACGTCGGGAGTGTTATATTCGAGCACAGTTGAAGTCCTCTTCCGGGATCACTCGATAACTTCAACTATAACGTCAGTCAGCCCACAAGTTCCTATCAATCTAAGCTTTTCCTCAACCAGGGGCGACCCAAGTTGAGAGTCTGGTTCCGCTCATAGTCTATACTGACTGTCAAACCTAGGTACATAGTGCTTAGGTACTGGACCGTACCAAGTACTACCTACCTGAGGCAGCGGAACACCCAACACCAAAGACACGGATAGGTGCAGGAGAAGCAGTCAGCAGACCGCGATTTCGGAAGAAGTGGTTGGTACAGTACCTAGTACAAGTAGGTAAGCACAATGCAATGCATAAGTGCCTATCTACCTGGGGTATTCCGGCCGGGCCCGATAGGTCGATAACGCATTCCTTTCTGAAGCCAGTCGCTCCGCGACGTTGAGACCGTCCGCGACTGTTTTCATACACGCGATTACGTCCATAGGTACCCTACCCGGATATTTCCCTCCTTTGGTGATTTGCTTGAGGTATGTCTATAGAGATAAGAAGACATACACGGGTATTGCGCGATCCGCTGCTCTGGAAGTTGTTTAGATAGGTGCCGCGCAATCTGCACCAAAAGCATGGTCATAGAAGAGCACATTGAAACTAGGCTGTCCTTATTTCTAGAAATACATGTATGTATGTCCATGTGCATAGGTACATGCACATACCCCTTCAAATAAACGGAGTTGGTCGAGATCATCAACATCCAACATATATGATATTCTGAATTCTGCAGCAAAAAAAAGAGTTACAGGAGCAGAGCTATTATCTCCAGACTGAATACCTAGGTCCCTATATACAGCCTCCGCCGACAAAGCAACATCCTCAGATGAGTCCCAGGTCACCTGTAGATGTAGATATTTTTTTTGAATCAACCCGTACACAGGGCCCCATATCTCATATCATAATCGCTGAAATGCATATCTCAGCACGCTCAACGGCTACAAAAAGCCTAAGATTGATCAATCTCGTTACATCCAATAAAAATAAATAAAATCGTAACATGTCGAACTAACTGTCCGCAGTGAGAACAATACTAGAAAGAACTCCATCTCTGTCAGCAAGTAGGTATAGGTACCTAATATATCTTTGGAAGAAGGGCAAAAAGGAAAAAAAAGGAAGGAAGAGATGGCACTCATAGGAGGTACATATATGCACTCACATAAAACCAGGTTGCAGAATGGATGACCTATCTCAATTCCTCAGGAACTCCATACAGTAGATCTAGTTAGCTCATTTGTCTCATGCACACATGCATATTACTCATGCAGTTATCTACCACGGTGGTATACTACTGTTGGTACATAGATGAAATAAACCATCACCAGGGACCGGAGATAGAACAGAAAGTGAGATTGACAGCGCAGTATATAATAACGCAGGCACAGTACCTACCTACACCTCAGCCCTTTACCATCACTGCCTGCCTGAGGATGTGGAATTGAAAGCATTTGCGTATTCATTATTCTCCGCTTCTGCCGACACATTCATTCATTCATCCCTTTCCCTTTCGTACTCTACTATACTACTACTACTACTACTACTACTACTACTACTACTGTACGGCTACGTAGCTGGGTAGTACCTACCTAGTTAGGAAAGTAGGTAGGTGGTTAATCGAACTAATAAGCCATGTTCAGTTGCACACCTTGTCACTTGGTACAGTAGGATAGGTTGACTGTTTGCAGATTAGATTAGAGACCCGGAGAATAGAGGAGTATCCGTGTATCGGTCTGTTCATATCCTATTCTATCCTATTCTTTCCCTTCCGTCTGACAAGTTCCGCCGAACGGGTACGCGCAGTAACATAGGTACTGTATATACCTGAAGTACTCAGTTGCTTCAGTTGCTTGCTTGTCCTATCATATCTATCCACTTAGGTAATATACTGCGTATGTAGGGTGCAAGTTTATCTCCCTTCAGGAGAAGTGAAGAGCAGTGAAGAGAAAAGAAAAGAAAAGAAGAAATCGATAACTGATCGAGTAACAAACAAACAGGCCCAGCCAGATGAGACGTGGATATGTCCGGAGGCTTTCCCCCGACTTGGTCCCTATGTACTGTACTCACTGAGAGAACGTTGTTTTGCAGTCTGCAGATTGCCAGCGTAGTATGTGTGTACATGTATGTACATGTACATGTAGGTAGTGTTGGCACCCTGAGAAGAGAGAGAGCGAGAGACAGAGAGAGAGTCAAGCCGGTGCATGAAAGACAAACCCATATGCGTCATACGGATATCATCCTCTCCGAGGGGCAAGCAATGTTCTCTGTTCAAAAGTCAAGCCAAGCCAGATCTCGATATGCGAGGCAAGATTGCATCATTTGAGGGACATCGGACCGATAAGCCGAGTCCAAGTCAGGCGGGGACATGAATCACTATGGATGTGCACCAATATGCCGGTTTCAAACTGCTGGAGTCGTGCTCGATAGGCTTTTTTTTTCCCAAGGTAAGGGCGGGAAAAGGCCTAATTATTGGTGCCCAAACCAAAACATTCTCCATTTGTCTGTACAGTAGTCTGTCTGTATATGTATGGAAGCGGGTCTAGAAATCCCCAGGGAGAGGGAGAGGGAGAGGTCAAGAAGCCAGAAGCCAACCAAAGATCAACCGGCGCAGCCGCTGAGTGGACGGTACCTATCATGTATGGAGACCCATACCCATACCCCGCGGCAACGGGGCGCTGTGCGGCGGCAGCATGACGACCTGATGTCCGGCCGGCCTAACGCCTCGTCTAAGAAACCCCAAGGTACTGGCTACCCTAACTCCCTAAGGCATATCTCTGGTCAGCGTGTCGAACGCTCATTTGTAGACTGTCCTCCGTACTCCACATTGGGTCAGGATGTACAGTACCGTAGCGTAGGTAGGCGCGCAGACTGGATCTAGATCTAGAGGCTAGAGCCTAGAGCAGTCCTTGATTCGAAGAGGAAATAGGCCCGACCCAATCCTGGGTTTTATCGTTAAATGTAGCTAAGCAAATATCAGTATAGTATACTCCGGACAGAGTACCTGAGAGACAAACGAGCCGTACGTATCCTCATATCAGGTGACCTGACCAACAAGCCTGGAGGGGTGCATCGCAGGACGTACAGCAGAGGAGGGGTCCGGTTGCTCCATCGTCTCTGTGGGGCTCGCCCATTACGAGGGGCTCTGACAGTTATCACCGTCGCGGATCGCGGACCGCTGCGGAAGAGCCCGTAGCTTGTCGCAAGTGCATGACCTCTTGCGGTCCATCGGGCGGAGGGAGTACAGGACAGCAGTAGTGGTGGTTCGCGAGGGGTCCAGAACTCCGAGCATTGGAACCTTGGCTTGCGGGGTATTGAATGAGATGATGTATAGGAGCCGCAGGGTCTTTCTTTCAACAACATATACAAAAAAAAGGAATGCAGGTGGCTTAGACAATATTGTAATCGACGATGCAGGTCGGACAAGGGAACTGAATAGAAAAACGAACCAAATATAGATAGCGATAAGGGCTCAGGGCAAGGGCAAGGGCAAGGGCTGTGGGGACTCAGCCCTAGATTACGTTCCCACGCACACAAACAAAGGGGGTCGGAAAAACAGAAAAAAAAAATAAAAAAAATTTGGAGGCGACTGATCAGGTACGGATGGTGCTCATGCATCCCTGCACCTGTGGCTGGGTGCTCGGCGTGGGAGCAAGGGGCATGGCCGCATAGGAAATTACGGTGGGCCAATCTTGTCGCCTGGAACATATCCTTTATGCTGTGAAACTTGTGAGTGGGAGATGAAGGGGAGGAACACTTTTGCTACACAAGAACAGGGCTGGATGCGAAAAAACGGATTCTCTACCACAAAGGCTGAACGTGTGCAGGATTTGGCGCACGAATGATCTTGCAAAGAGAAAAGCCAAGAACAAGCGCAGGCAATCAAATTACCTCCAGCCAACCCTTGATTTGGTTAAACGTCGCCAGCGGAGCAAGGGGGCTGAAAATTTTTGCATCTCGTGTCTTGAAATAATAAGATCTTCAATAGAAGGCCCGGCTAGGGGCCACAGGGATGGGTTGAGCCCGAACCACTCGTTCGCGGACGGCTTTTTTTTAACCTAGCCTCCATCTAAACCGTGCACTGTATGAGACACGGCATCTGATGGCCGCGTGAGCAGTCATCTGAAAGATCGCTGGCAACCAGAAAGAGATGCCAATCAAGTGGTATTTCTGGAAGACAGACACCACAAAGCTTCACATACTATCCATAATCCAACGCATACGGTTCGATGGATGGCGGTCCTGACAAGGCTAAAAAGAGCCACCAATGCATGGCAAATCGCTTATCTGTTTAGGGCGCCGTCAAGATCAAGGATCAAATCACAAGGGCTCCATGATGAGCGTTGCAGGCTGTAACCGCCGCCCTCCGCGAGAAGCGAACCGCCAGCGCTGGAAAGGGGGGACGCCATGTGCAACGTTGAAGTCAATAATCGCTAAGATCGTTGGGTGCCAGCAGCAAGTGCGCGCGCCGCAGAGTTTCCCTTCTTGTCGTTTCTCATGCCTCTCAGCTCAAGCCTTCTGGTGGCTGGACAAGGTGAGGGAGATTCCAGGCTTCGCGACTTAGACAGAGTGAGTAATTTGAGGCGAGATCTGCCATCCTGTACTCCCAGCATACGGTGCACTGTCCTGTATATCAGCCGGTACCTACTGTGCCTTTACTATGGATTAACCTGCGGCAAAAACGACCCTGACACATAATGATGCAGTTGGCGTGGTTTTTCCTCCGTACAGAGACAAGTGCATGATACTCAGGGGAGGCGATACTCCAAGGGGCAGTTTGTATGTGTACATACATACCAAGTGGGCTCTACTGGCGGTGTTTCCAGCAGAATCGCGTATCATCGCTCGACTTGGAGCCCGCTGTGCAAAATAATGAGACAGGGGCCCAGATTCCCATTGATAATTATCGGCATTGTCCCTTAAAAATTTTCAAGCCGATCCGGCTGCTTGGAACTGTCTTCTATGTGAGCTATACCCTCTTGGCTCAGAGAATCTCCCCTTGACTGGCGCATTTCCAAGTTGCGGTCTGCCCAGCTGCAAGCCTGTCGACCAGTGGTTTTCCTCGGCTGGTCGCTGATGCCCGGTAGTCTCGAAGCAGTATGCAGACTTGCGTTTCTGTTCCTTACTTGGGAAAATAAACGATTTAACGCGCAACGGACATATCGTCTGTCCATGGACTGACATGCGATGACGTTCGCTGTGGATCAGATTAAGCGATCCAGTGGTTCAGAGCGTGATCTAGGGAATGTTCCGCTTATATCCATGGATCCAGACCCTCAACGTGGGACGGGGCGAACGCCTAGTATCCATACCGGAACCTCGTGCTGCAAGCATCCCGATCTGGCCTTCTACTTGGTGAATGCAACTAACCAATCTCATCGTCGGCAAGTTTTTTTCTCTGAATTGGAGAACAGCGTCTCGAGAGGTTGACGGTCACAACCGCCAACGGTGGCGCTGGAACGACGGAAACCCGTTTCAAGATCCGCCATTAATTAGGATGCACTGGCTTCAGCTGCCTTACAACGGTGAGGATTGCGAAAAGAGAAGCAGAAGATACTCCATAAATGGCTGAAGTTATTGTTCGGTACCGATGATGGAACTTGTATCGTCAAGAGTCAGCTGAGCAAGGATATAAGATGCTCATTGGATTTTTTAGACGATTGCCTTTAGAACCTGTCTCGCAGACGACAGGATCCCAATGCCAGATCGTCAAGTTCAGACGTCATACCACCGAGGCTGAACGAGGTGACTCAGCTTCCAACCTCGTGGAAGGTTATCTTCAGTCTCTACTAGGGGTTTTTGGACTGCCGTGACTTCTATTTGTTGCGAGGGCCTTTACGCGGAAGGGTGGTTATCCGGGGTGGCAGTGTGGCGCTGCATGGCGTCCTATTAATAATAATCCATGGCACACAGTCGCTTTCAAGGGTGAAGATAAGTGCGGTTTTTGCACCATTGAGGATATTCTCGTAGCCCATCGAAGTGATGCCGCTGCGTCAGCTGCGGCCTCCAACGTACGCAACGAGGGATCTTCGTAGGGCTGTGCTTGGAGGTACTGCGCGTATGACGGCTGAGGCTGAGCCCCAAACAAGGGAGTGCTCGCTTCACTTTGCAGTTGCTTTACCCATTAAGTATGTGAAGGCTGCTCCGAAATAGCAGGGAGGAACTCGAGAAAAAAAATTTTTTTGTCGTTAGAAACTCTGCGTTAATTAATCGAGCATGCATCATCCCATGAACGGCACTGAGGACATGTTTGCTGTTGGTATGTTATTGAAAGAGCGCGCATTGCGGTGGCTGGAGAGGAATTAAATCATCAAGTACCAGATTCTGCTGTTCCTGAACAGTCCACCGCATTTCGACGCTGTCTGATGTAGGCACCGGGCGTTCATCAAGGTGATATATGGCAGTGCGGCTGCCTGGTCCGGGTGATCCAGGGTCAACTGAGGTTGGCAATTTAACCGGAGAGTAGATGAACGAAATCGCCTGATACGACGCCTGGTCATCCGGGTGATGGAACACAGAGTCCCCTATGATATATCGATGGAAGGGACGTCCTTCAAGTGGTCGACATCAAGGCAGCAAGCAGGCATCGTCGTCTCTCGATATGAGTAAAATATGACTCTTCTGGGCAGCCCCGTTTGCCGCTCTCACAGGGTAGAGGAGACATGATGCCCGACAAGCCTTGCCAGATGTAGAATGTACATGCACAAACTGAGACTGATATCCCGGGTGATCTGGCTGCGCGTCCTCGTCTAGTCTCGCGGCTGCGACTCCCTGATGTTCGGATATGAGCTCAGGAGAACTCCCAGCGGAAGAAGGCCGGTTGCGGGACCACCGTGAAGACGCGGACTCGGTGACCTCCACCAGCGACCGGGATACGGCTCAACGGGAGAGAGGAGAGCAGGGAGACGGGCTCGTCCTGGCGCTGCAGCGGTGCTTTTTGGGGCCTGAAGGGGCGCCCAAGCCGCGGCGGCCAGAAGGCTAGCAGGCGCCCTTGACGCCACGCCCGCTCCCTTAAAAGTTGGTTGGCGCCCGCTTCTCCTGCTCTCCTCCCAACCTCCCGTGGTCTATCCAGGCCTTCTCTCACCACCACCGCACGCTCCTCCGGGGTGGTCTCTGGACTTTTCTCCAGGAACCTGTTGTCTTCCTCCCGACGATCGTTCCCTCGTCTCTGGATCCTCCTCTCCGGGTCCAAAACCGCACCGAAATCCTGTCGACCGGTCGTCGTCCACCGACATTCAAATGCACGCTCAGCACATTCAGTCGCAATCCCTCCTCTTCCCTCGACTGAAACCCGTGCCGCGGTGACGGCCCTCCTCCGAAATCCTCTTTATCTCGTCCTTCTCCGTCGATCTGGTATACGGAGCGATATCCTGTACAATATATCCGGGGTGTTTTGCGTGTGTGTTTTTTCTCGCTGCTTTTTTTCACTTTCCGTTTTTGTCTGTCCGGGCGTTGAGGTCCTCTGTTCCAAGACCCAAGAGGAGTCATTCATATAGCATTGAATTGAGTCGTCGATCGGTTCTCATGCAATTCTCCCGATAATGTATCATCGTTCCAGTCCACCTCCTCCCGGGTGGTCTGCTTTCGACTACACGGCCTCGCCGCCAACCTCACCCCATTACGCCTACTACTCCTCTCAGTTCGCCAGTCAACGCGGTTCCCCCCGCGGGCCGTCGCATCGGCATAGTCGCAAGGCCAGCTACAGCGCAACGAGGGAGTCTGGAGGATGGCACTCAGCGTATCCGCCGCAGAGCTTCTACGAAGCGATGCCGGAGTATGCGACGCCGCCGCGCAAGCAGCACGAACATGTAAGTGCTAGTTTCGGTGGCATTAAAACAAAGAAGAGAACCGCGCAGCGTCGCTACTCGATGCCTAGCGGCCAGCCTTCGTTCGGCTGTGGCTACGACGAATCCCGTCCGTCGCGATCGCATAAACGGCCCATCTTTGTGGATGTGGTCGACGATGCATACGATGCGCCGAGATATGTCTTTCGCGAGCCTCCAGAGACCGCGGCTCCGCGGCAAGACAACGTCCACAGCCGGCCGCGTCGATATTCATATTCATGTCCACGCAGGCCGAAGCCAACCACTGATCAATATTTCTACTACAACCAGGTCCCCTCGTACGATGATTCCGACATCCCGAAGCGATTCCGGGCGCGCCGCGCATCGACTTCGACACGCACGCCGCAGAGGCCTAAGCCGTCCCCAGCCTCCAAGCCACCACCCAAGGCAACCGAGGAGGACGCCATCCGTGCAGGGATCCCCCCCGGCTACTCGCTCAAGAACTGGGACCCTACGGAGGAACCGATCATCCTCCTGGGAAGCGTATTCGACGCGAATTCGCTTGGAAAGTGGATCTACGACTGGACCGTCTACCACCACGGCGCCTCGACTCCCATGGCTGACGTTGCAGGGGACCTGTGGTTGCTACTAATTAAGCTGGCGGGTAAAGTGAAGAGAGCTGATGAGTGTGTTCACCGCATCCGCCGCCCCGAGGCGCGAGAGATGGTGGAAGATTTCCTCGAGAGTGGCAAACGCCTGTGGGCTCGATTCAAGAAACTACTGAAAGCATGTGAATATTTCATGTGGAAGGCCGCCAAGCGGGAAGGTGGTGGCAAGGGGCTGTCGATGGGCCGCAGTGCGGGTTGCGAGTTTGTCGAGTCGATGTTCGGCCGTGATCGCGAGCTGGAAAATACAGAGAAGCTGATGAACAGTATACGCCTGTGGAACATGCGGTTTGACGCTAATTGTGAGGAAATCCTCCGGAGGCCGTCGGCCGCGTAGTGCTCAGGAAGGATACCAAAGAAAGGATCAAAATGAAAAAGGAGATGAAAGTGAATTTGGAAGCTGAACAAAAACAGGTTGCTTGCACTCGGGGATTGATCTGCTTCTACGCTGCATTGATTCAGCAGGCGCCACGCAACGGCTTGTTGGGAGACTGGGCCGGCATTTTGTCCTCGGTCGCATTTCATTCTACGCGACATTTGTTTTTGCGGTTTCTATCGTTCTCGGTTTCTTTTCTTTTACTTTGTCTAATATACCGTCGCTTGACTATGTTCTTTGTCACACACGCCATCATGCTGGCGTCGACCTTGCATTTTTTTTTCTTCACAAGACTTGGGGCGTTTTTTGTTTAGTTCTTGGATAGGGAGGGGTGCTTTTGTGCTTTGTTCTGGCTCTGCTCATTCTGGGAGTCTGCATTTCCTCGATGCCTGTCAAGGGTGAGCTGTCGAGTCCGGCGCCTATTCCTTTTCCCTCTCTCGATGATACCACTTTGTTTTTCTTGAGTCAAGGGTTGGGCTCTCTACTGTCGTTTGGTGCATGTCCTTTACTCCCTCACGGGGGGGGGGGGGGGGATGGATGATGTCTGAGATGCAGTGGACACGGACGTACATATCCAGACCACCTATACCAGCGATATCAGTTTTAAATTTAGACAACCTCCATTCTCCGAAATTCTATGCTATTATTCAACTTTGCTATGCTGTGAATGTCCTGCATATCTCTCTATACTCCGTATCTTCTAATGCTGTACCCCGTTTCTCTCCAACCGCCGGAGATCGATCTATTGATGTCATCCTGCCTTGCGTCCGGAAGATTCATGCAGCTTGGCTGGGCGCATCGCCGCAGACGCCCGGTTGTTCTGCATCAGCTTACCGTGTCAGTCCACGCTGGAGCCCCGACAGGCCACGTTAGCCTACCTAGGAGGGAGTCACCATGGAGGGGCTGACCGGACCTGTCATGACTCACGTCGGACCAACAACCTACGCGCCGACTGGTGTCGATCCCAGCGCTGCATGCACGGTTATCTCATCCCTCCACCATTCCACTTTCTCCCTCCTGGCGTCGCACATCAATCACATCGGGCAGGCATTCTGCGCACGTGTGTGGGACTAAACGGTCCAGTGACGGCCATCGCCAAGCTGCAGCTGTAGTTGGACTCGTTGAAGCGAGCGTGTCTGTATGTATGTATGCATGTATGCAACTAGCCGCCGGTGTGTGTGGGTTGACTTAAATCTCACCCGGTCACACCTATCCCAGAGGGACTTGCTCTTTGGATGAGTACAGTAGTAGCTCGGAACTTGGTAAACTTTGTCAAGAGCCAATGAGGCATGGGGTACTGTACCTGTACATGTACATGTACATACCTCCTCCAAGGCTAGGTGTGACTTAGACTTTCCTCCCAAGGTGGGTATGGGTTGGGTTTCAGGGTGTCCACTACTGTCCGGCGTCCCGCCGGTCCGGAGTTTAGTTAAGTTAGCAGTAGTACAGTAGTTGTAGGATCGGCGGGGGAGGGGTAGGAGGGGGTCCCTAACTACTACCAAGTAGTGAGTGGTGAGAAGGTGGGGTTGCCTTTCGCCATCAGCTCACCTCACTACCTACCTACTACCTAAGGGACCTGAGGTACAGTACCCCCTGGTAGGACAGGGACAGGAAGGTATTACTGAACCCTGGAACTGGTAGTAGCAGTAGTACTCCGTCGTCGTCGTCGTCGTCGTCGTTGTCGCTGCCGTCATAGCGGTAGGAGTAGTGGGAGGAGGGGTACTGATGGAGTTGCCTCGTGCTGTATCTTCCAAGACAGGTAATTCTTGATAGTACTAAAAACCTACTAATGTACGTCATTTGGTGGGTAGGTGGGTTAGTTACCTAGGCGCTGTTAGCCATGTACTTAGGTAGTAGTAGTAGTAGTGGTGGCAGTTACTACTGCCTAACTCCGCCCCCCCCCCCTCTCTCTCTCTCTCTCTCATCTGATCTGAGGACTTACTGCGGAGTTAGTAGTGTCCAGTCCAGTAGGGCCGTTGAACTCGAACCCCACCCACCCAGCATTGATTGCATCATCTTATCCATATACCATCTCATATGGCTTCGTACGATCGTGTCTTGTCTCGCCTCATCTTTTTCTTGTCTCGTTTTTGTCTCAGCTTTTCTTGCCGGAAAGGATGGATGGATGGATGGATCCAGCATGAACGGGTCCCTTGGTGGGTTAGGTACGGTACATACTACTGGACCTAGGTATAGTGTAACGAACAGATGAGTGTGAGTCTTGAGAAAAGAAAATGGTATACGAAGCCCCGCAGTGCGGGCTTTAGAACATATTATTATTGTATTGCAGTAGCAGTAAGTATTATTAAGTACCTCAGTACTGCCTATGTATGTATGGTACTACTAGTTCCAGGGTCTGTGAGACCTTGACGGCGCGGAGGCCGTCGGAGGAAGATGTGTCCACCGCGACCAGATTTATCACCAGCTCTTCCTCAGATAAACATAACGTACATGTGGCACATGCCACCAAGCAGATTGATACCAAAAAAATCCTGTAAAAAAGGTTAGCCACCGCTTTGGTGGTGGTTGTTCACACTGCATCATCCGCGAATCGAACGCGGGCCTCATCGATGGCAACGATGAATTCTACCACTAGACCAATGATGCTGTTGTGTGATGCCTATTCTTTCCGGAACAGGAATCATAAAAACATCGTCACCGATTCGAAATAGAACAAGAGACCTGAAGATCCAGAATCCTTATATTTCAAAAGAGCACGAGTCGACGTCGATGCAAAAGGCGCCCTTGGGGTTACTAACTAAAGAGCACGAGAGACACTTCGGTTCAATGGCCAATGCCCCACCGTGTTTGAAAATTCCATGAACAACAGAAAAAAAATGATTACTTTGGGACCGACCGCAACAGAAAAAAAAAATCCTTCATCATTAACAGGATTGTGGACTTCGATAATTGTGCATTGAAACCCTTGTCTTCCTGTTTCGCAAGCGGTGTTTTTTTTATCGGACCTAACGGCCCAGCGGGGCCGGGCATTTCGGGTATCGCGATATCACAGTAGCTAGCCATGGGTCGGCCACTGAAAGTGTGATATCATATCTGATATCTGGATGTCCCAAGAAAATATCTGGCGCAATATTAGTATCCATTCATTGATCCTCCTTTAACTACTTGAATTTCGATTTTGGAAATGTGATTGTAGTCTGCATCTTCCCGTCTAGAAGGCTGAGAGCCGGAGGTGTCGGCTCGTATCCATCCGCATTCGTCACAACATCTGGGTACCTCAATCCAACAAATGGCGATCACGACGGTGCTCCAGTACTTGTACCTGTCTGCAAATCCAGCTACATTGCTCGTCACGCTTCTTGCGAGCCTCCTCTGGACATGCATCTACCGTCTCTTCTTCCACCCTCTGTCCAAGGTCCCAGGCCCTCCACTCGCAGCATGCACTTCCCTGTGGCTGGCCTACCACACATACGTCGGCGACGAATGCACCGTCGTCCACGCCCTGCACAAGAAACACGGACCCGTGCTGAGAGTCGGCCCCAACGACGTCGACATCTCGGACGGGGAGGCCGTCGCGCCGATCTACCTGGACCGGGGAGGGTTCCAGAAGGCGCGCGCCTACAGCAAGTTCGACATCGACGGGCGTCCCACGATCTTCTCGACGCTGACGACGGCGGAGAGGGCGCATCGGGCCAAGGCCGTCGTGCCGCTGTTCTCGACGGCGGCGATTCGCAACTCGAGCGATGTGCTCTCCACGGTGGTGGATGAGTTTGTGGCCCGGCTGCAGCGGGAAGCGAGGACGGGGAGGCCGGTCGACGTGTTGAATCTGACGAGATGCATGGCCGTGGATGCTGTGTCTTCGTATCTCTTCCAGCGGAACTACGGCGGGATCGCGGAGGATGCGAGCGAGATGTCTGCCTCCGCGTTCGTGGATGCCTATGTGGGCGTCGGTGCCTTTTTCAACATTCCCGGGAAGATCGGAGACGTTGTGATGCATGTCGTTGATTATCTGACCTCAACCGAACGTACCGCGAAGTCCTTCAAAGCGGTTGATGACTATGTCCACAAGCTGATCGGCTCCGCGGCTCCTGGGAGCTACCCGCGCCGTCTGCTCGAGCGATCCGTCGCCAAAGACCAGACGATGATCGAGTGCAAGGACCTGATCTTCGCCGGGTCCGACAGCACGGGCATGAACACGGCCACGATACTGTGGTACCTCGCCCGCAACCCCAACGTATACGCCCGCCTGCGGCAGGAAGTGCTGGAACGGAAGGAGAATGGAGAAGACGTCTCCGCCGGCCCGTACCTGAGAGGCGTCGTCAGAGAAGGACTGAGACTCTCCTGGGCCAACCCGATCCGACTCCCACGCGTGGTCCCCGAGCGTGGATGGAGCTTCAAGGGCTTCTATTTCCCCCCGGGCACCAACGTCGGCGTCAGCTCGTGGGAACTGCACCGTGACGAACGGGTCTTTCCCGATGCAGACCGATTCCTCCCGGAGAGGTGGCTCGATCCGATGGACGAGATGCTGCGCAACTTCTTCGCCTTCGGGAAGGGCAGTCGGGCGTGCATCGCGCAGAACCTGGGGTCCGCGGAGCTGGCGCTCGCGACCCAGAAGGTTGCGGAGGCGGATGCGCTCAAGGGGGCCAGGGCCCTGCGGGATAAGATCGAGATCTATGAGTGGTTTAATTCGAGGGTGAAGGACGAGAGAATTGAACTGGTCTGGGATATAACCGCTAGCGGGTAGGGTTGGAAGAGCTACAGCCTGGATACCTAGACTTGCTGGTCTTGATTACACTTTAACTACCACATACGTGATTGACTTGCACCTCCCAGAAGGGAACGGGTGAAAGCAAGAGAACGCCCAGGAAGCAAAAGAGAAAAGCGTGCAAGACAACGCGACCCAAGCTGAACATACCACCCCGCATATTCAAACGGTTCCGGGCGCACCTCGTTGATAGTGCCGTGAGATGGGCCTGACAGGGAAAACGGCCCCTGAGCAGACACCTCGTGGTTTCCTGGCCAACCTTGCATTATATTATATCATTAGACTGCAGTTCGTATCTATCAGAGATCTATCGTGTATGTCTACACCTTCTAGTGCCACCCGCCGTAAATGCAAAAATGGTACTCCATATATGCAACGCCCCCTTACCGTGTACTCCGCCCATGCAGATCTCTCCTCCTTTTCCTCCTCTATTCTTATTGTTACAACCGTTTAGGACACGCACTCACTTGCCCCCTTCCTCACTTGTTCCCCTCTGCCGGCCACCAGAACCACCATCCGACGGCAATGCAGAACTTCAGAAACGCAGAGATCCACAGCGCAGACTGCATCTCCGCCTGACTCCGACTCAACCACCCGGCCGCGATAGCGCCGACCAAGATGGCAGACACAGCCCCGATCCTCCGATTCCTCTTGACGTTCTTCGTCAACCCGTCCGTCAAGGCCGGATCGGACGCAATATCGTAGTACACGCTGGTCAGCACGACCGTCGGGATCTCATTGAACCCCATGAGCCGACTGGCGGCCATCTGCCCGCCGAACTGGAACGCGAGGAGCGCCAGCGGGATCAGCTCGAGGAACAGCCTCCCACCCGTCAGAGAGGCATCGACCGCCCGGTGCGGGATCAGGTCCGCCTCGATCAGGGACGCGGCGACAACGATGAAGAGGCACTGGACGAGGAACGTGCAGAAGAGCGTGCCGCGCTTGCGGGCGCCGAGGCGGCGCGTCGTGGAGGAGAAGGTGAAGGCGCCGACAAAGAAGGAGCAGATGGACGTGAGGGACTTGAGCCAGCCGAAGGCCTTGCCGTGCGGGAGGTTGGAGGCGCCCAGGCCGAGGAAGATGGTGTTTCCTGCGCGCGTTAGCTGCTATCTTGAGAAGCCGAACGGAGGAGTGAGTAAGAACGTACCCGTCTGCATCGAGATGAAACAGCTCCAGGCGTTGTACGCGCTGCCATCGCACAGCCCCGTGATGAGGCAGCACGTTATGAAGACAAACTCGGCGTGTATAGGGTCGACGACCTCATTCCACAGCCTCGCGATCCTCCCGGAGGACGGCGCGCGCGCCTCGGGCCCGTTGGCTTCGACATCCGTCCCTGCCATGTCGAATTGGGTTTTTTTTTTCTCCTGCAATTGAAGGGAATCCAATAATCGCAACGACAAAGAAAGCAAAATGGCGGTCACAGACCCGTTGACTCAGACGCTGAGTGGCGACAGAGCGCCCGCGGCTCTGGCGACGGTTTCCTGAACTCGTCGGTCTCGATGGAGTCTCCCAGAGACATATTCATGGCATTGTTTTGATCCTTTTTATCTTTTTTTCTGTTCCCCCGGGCACGTCATCGCGCCTGGACTCTTGGAAATCCGGCGGCCGAGAAGACGGCGTGCTCTGCTCCCCACTTGGCGGTGAGTCAGTGGCCGTTGGCCGTTAGGGCTTCGGAGCGGTCCCGAGTAGGGCTGAACGCGATCAGTTCTTTTTCTATTCAATTAACTGCAGATCTGCGACAGAGAAAGCGAGGGCACTGAATAAAGATAGCTTTCTTGATTTTGCCTGCCTGTATATCTTGCGATGCGGTGTTGCTTCCGTTTGTCGGTTTCGCGGTCACGTTTTTCCACCCCCGCGGGGTGATTTACCCTTCTTGCCTGCCGTTTTCGGATCGAACGGACAGGGCTGGCGATCGATAAGCGCATCACACTCTAAACTCCACAATCACTATTCCAGAGCTAATCGATGGTTGGGCGTGAGTCGGGATTGGAGATCTAGACAGACGACCTCTGGACAGCACCATGGCTTGCGCCCTGCTGATTGTGCTCTGATAATAACCTAATGCAGCTTGCTTACCCGCTAAACACGCCCGTCGCTCCGATATACGAGCCCCAAATGGAAAGATCCAGTCTTTCTAACGATCCTATATATTTGATATATGTGCTTTCGGCAGATCGTGCGCAAATTAATAGATCCTTTTCGTTCGTCACTTATGAGAAGCAGCAATCCATCTCTTGTCTTTATTCCCAGTAGCAAAGGCCCAGCCTAGCTCAAGAAAACAATATGGTCAACGTCGCAGTCGCCGGAGGCACTGGGGGCATCGGTCGAACCATTGCCGAGGTGCTGATCTCGCATCCGCAGCATCGTGCCATCATTCTCACTCGACAGGTAAGAGGCCGCATTGCTATTCAGGACAGGGTTGTTGATCACCGTCTTCAGAAGAAGCATGGCCAAGATGAGCAGCTTGGCGTGCCTCCTGTCCAAGTCGACTACAGCAACGCAGAATTCTTGAAATCCGTGCTTGAGGAGCATCAGATCCACACCGTTATCTGTGCCTTCCCCATGGAGGGAGATGCTTTGCGCACAGCCCAGATTAACCTCCTCAAGGCCGCTGTGGCGTCCTCGAAGACCAGACGGTTCATTCCGACCTCATTTTCAATTCCATATCCTCGGGAGTAAGTTCTGTCTTTCATCGGAATAAGGACAAAGATTGCTAAGGTACAAAACAGCCACATCAACATCCTGCCCCTCCTCAAAGACTACTTCGAAGCCATCGATGAATTGAAGAAGACAGATCTCCAGTGGACGATAGTCCTGAATGGCGTCTTCATGGACTATTTTGCCATGCCGCATCTCAAAACCTACCTGGAACGGAGCGTTTTCGTTGTCGACATGGAGCACAAAGTCGCAGCCATTCCCGGAAAGGGAGACGTGCCTGTCACCTTTACATACAGCTTCGACGTGGCCAAGTTTGTCGTCGCAGCTCTTGATCTGGCGGAGTGGCCGGAAGAGAGTCGCGTTGTCGGTGACCAGATGACGTGGAATAAGCTCGTCAGACTGGCAGAGGAAGCACGTGGTGCGTATTCAAAGATAAAGACACTCATCTGCTGACATGATTTAGGCTGACATACTTGCCGAGCAGGGAGTAATTTTACAGTCCAATATGATGACCTGGAGAAACTCCAGAAATTTGAGATAACGGAATTGCCATCTCATCCTGCTCTTTACAGCAGTGATTTCCCCAAAGAACAGTTTCAGTTGTTTATGTCAATACTCGAACTGTGGACGGCTGTGGGCGTAAGCCACATTCCGCGTGAGGGGTCATTGAACGAGAAATTCCCAGATATTAAGCCGCTGACCGTGAGAGAGATGCTGGCCCAAGCTTGGAAAGGGAAATGACAATCAATATTACCCAAAGAAGCTGAGGACTTGAGTATCAAGCCAGGACATGATCAGTGGAAGGATGTGATCTCAGTATCGCTCTTCTGATCTGAGAGAAGAATATCTTCAGCAGTATATTCATGAAAATTAGTATGTATACTTATATTTCATCATATCCTTTCTCTTCACCAACAACTACCTACTTATTCCTTATAATGCTCCGCCGTCCGTACCCTCGCAGCCTCCAAACACTCCCTCGTCACCTCCGCATCCCTTAAAACAAGCCGCACCTTGAAATCCTTCGGGATCGCTACCAGAGCTGTCTTCAACTGGTTGTACTCGACGTAATCGGTGTTGGGCGGCTCCGTCTCGCTCGCCACAATCCGGAAGGACGAGATGATTCGGACGAGTGCCGTATACAGCAGGCGATGGGCGATGTGTTGTCCGGAGCATGCGCGTGCTCCTGCGCCGAAGCTCAGGTGGTTCAAGCCGAGAGAGGGCTTTTCGATGGGAGGGTCAAGCGATTCGAGCCAACGCTCTGGGTCGAATCTCTTCGCGGAGGGGCCGAAATGATCGACGCCTGGAGGGTTTTAGTTTTGAATCTTGTTATAGATATGATGCTGAAGAGAGCAGAAATAGGACGAAGAAGGCTCACCGTCGTTCGCGGCTTGCGCATTAATCAAGACCATGGTCTTCGCTGGTATACGGGCACCGTTCCAGTTGATCTCCGTGGCTGTCTTCCTAGGGAGACTCATCGCGCTGACGGTGTAGTACCTTCCCGCTTCCTTGATGACGGCGTTGATGTAAGGGATCTTTTCTTCCTGGTGGCTGCTCATCCAGGCCTTTCTGATATCCGGATAATGGCGCATGATATCCTCGTACGCACGCTCCTGCCACACCTGCCCCTCAGGCGTGGAGAGCGAGCCAATGCAAGCCGTCAGCGTCCCAGGGATAGTTTCGAATCCTCCAGACACGCGCGACAGACAGATCGAGCTGACCTCTACTGCCGTCAGCTTCGTCTCCTCGTCCTTCAGAATGGCCGCAGAGATGCAGGGCTTGTCGGTGCCATTGCGGATCATCTCGCGGACTTTACGCATCCCGCCTCGTCCGGAGCTCCTTCGACCGCGCCGTCTTATTGTTCGGCAGGTACCGCAGGATCGGGATGTAGTCCTGGTAGTTCTCCGACGCTGAGCGCAGCAGGGAGATTGCAGACCCTACGTGCAGGATCTCGCGGAGCAATTCGTCGTAGACCTCGTCCATGCGGATGCCGTAGCACAGCGTCAGGGTCGTGTTTAGCGCGTACCGCTGGATGAAGGGGCGAACATTAAGTTCCGTCTTCCCCCCTCACGTTTTTGCAGTCGCTGTAGCGGTACAGATCCCGCACGACGCAGTAGCTCTCCAGGTCGAACATGGGGTGGTAGTGTCTCAGCGCTGCTCGTCCCAGCGTCGCGCCGGCGGCCCTGCGCTTCTTCCTGCAGCTCTCGTCCCAAGGCGAGGAGCCGATCGTGAATCCCTGTGTGGAGGAGATCACGCCGTGAAAGGTGTACAGCTTTGGACGATCGATCAGCGCTGTCTGGTACTGCGGCCCGAGCAGTATCTTGCGACAGTCCTCGAAGGAGTTGACGACCACCGCGCGGGTGTTTCCGAGGCGGATTTGGAAGACGGACGCATTGTACCTCTATGCAAAATATATCTCTCAGCGTGATCGGACTATTTTACCTTCATAGTTATATGTCAGGATTGTATTTACCGTCGCCACCATCTCTCCACACGCTGGCATGATCATCTCCCAGCTGCAGCAGGTGTCCAAAGATTGGAACGGCGCCTGGGATTTCCGGCAGTCCTTTTATGTACGGGATGTCGGTGGACGTGGACAACTAGAGATTCCAGAGTGAGCAAAAAGGGGGAAAAGTATTATTCAAGCGGAAAGGGTGGAAAAGGAGGGGACCTGATTACTCTATATACGAGATATGCAATAATGGCCACGACCAAATACGCAACATAACCCTGGCGAATGATAGTAATAACTCCAAGAAGCCGATCGAGTTCGAGCTTTAGATCTGATACGGAGGTCATGATGCCTGAGATACAGGAAGGCGTGTTTGGCTAGTGACGAATAAGAGTTAAATATCTCTATATAAGACAAACGATGGGTTGTTTGCAAAGAATGGGCGAGTGTGCGACGTAGTCCAAATATCATGATAGATTCCCTGCCTTTACTACTCTTCATCTCCGGGCTTTCCTTTCCGATGTCGGGCAGGTACTCCCGAGAAGGGTGTACTGTAGTACTTACTACATGGTAGGCACGACTAGAAATTCCCGAAATATCCAAGTTCGATCATAGGATATATGGGCGATTATGAGACAAAAAAAAGTACGAGCTACGATGAACGGGACTAGATATTAACTGAGATTTAAGAATACGGAAGATTTGTAAACGAGATTTTTGATTAGGAAGTTCCATGTGGCGTAGGGTGCCTACCTATATATAGCGAGACATGCAGTAATAGCCAAATCGGAATATATGGTCCGAAACTTGCGAGACAACTAGGCAGCGTTGCCTTCTTGTTCAATACAAGATCAGACGTACCTGTAAAAGAATCTATGAGGGACAGGATCTGAGAAGAGAAATAAGACATGGATTTATGAGGAGGATACAAGTGCCTTTACCACGACAGGAAATATCATCGAAGAAAGATGGGAAAATACCAACCCTAGACAAAGTTGACGGATAACCAGGACGGATCTAACCTAAGAGTAAGTTCGGAGGCGGGGAGGCGGGGAAGCCGAAGGAACTCTCCCTCCTGTTTGGATCTCTGGAAATCGAACGTTATCTAACCTTATTCTGTGGCGCATAGCAACTTCTCCCTTGTGTTTCGGGCGGAGTGAGTTGGGGTGGTAAGCGGTCCGGCCGTCATCCTTATATCACCCCATCGCCACCCCGCGTTTATAAGTATGACGGAGGAAACCCAAGTGGAAAGGAAACCCTGAATTTATCTCCGTCGTAGTGCCTCAAGTCGCACAAGTCCGCGAGAACTCGGTACGTATTTCCTCTTGATTTACCCGCACAGGAGGGTACTCACTTAACAACCACCACCAAACAGCCTTATCCTACCAACCTAGGATCGCAGCAGTAGCGAGCCTCATCATGCCTGCCTCCAAAACCGAAACCTCCATCAGGCTCCCCGAAGCCCAGGACCAGAAGCGGAGGATCCGAAACACCACCCAGGACCGCAAGTGGGCGTCGCGGATGCAGGAGAAGGCCAAACGCTCGCCGGAGCGGGCGGCGAACGCAACCGCGTGGCCTGTGGAGCAATTGCTCGAAACAACCATGGACGACGCTGGTAACCCTGTCCCGGATCCAGTTTCGTTCAGCGACGGGCAGAGGGCCCGAAGAAGGGGTATCCAGCGGGACGAACAGGATATGGTTGAAGCCATGAATGATGCCATGACAGCGGAGTAAAGCGATAACGGAGGTTATGGGACGAATCGAAACGACGAGATGAAACCTGTCGAGACCCGGCTATAGAGTTGTGTATATAGTGCATGTGTCATTTTGCGAGGGTTGAGCTTTGTCATCGATGCTGGCAAGAAGAGATTGTACAGTATGTACAGTAGACATTAACAGAATACATTGTATATATCAAACAGAACATTGGACGATGACATTTACCGGACTTGCCAAGTGAATTGTCGACATTGAGCTTCATGTTGACATCCTTGTGGTTATGTAAATCAACTCGCATCGCATCCCATAAGGTGCTGCAATGTTCAAGACTCTTGTCCAGCTCACAGAAAATTACCCTGAAAGGGAAAATTCCTCTACCGTGGATAAAGGCGACCAAGGGAATCATGAAATCCTGTTCTTGTTTGGAAGAACGCTGTCTAATGCACAGTGTGTCGTGGAGTGCATTTCCATAGACGCCAGTTGGCGGAGAGCGGGGCAAGGGACGATGTCTATCTATCGTATCCATGCTCACCGGCATAGTCGGCTCAGAGGAGCATTTCATTTGCCTGGGTAGATAGATAGGTGTATATCTTGGTCCAAAATGGAATAAATTGAGCACCACCACCTCAGGAACTGAAGGAGGGAGGCGAACGGTGATGGTTGCGGGGTCTGCCAGAGACCCCGCGCGGGACGAGCCATGACGCCAGAGGCGAGACGGCCCTGACGTCGGGCCTGGAGAGCCACGACACCGCCTCGCGGGGCAGACGAAGCTCCCGTTGGCCTGTTGGGGCAATATGGGATAGATATTGCACCATCCGAGGTGTGGTTGAGAGACAGCTTGCGATTACTGATCACGTCCTTCAATGTCTGGCCGGTATTTCTAATCAACGGAGTTCCCCACCTCCGAAGCCGAGGAAGGCATACATATCAAGAGCTGTGAAGCTCCAGCTCACCGCGGAGTAGGATTCTCAATTCTTTCTACTTGCATTACACAGTCTTTATAGTTGTTTCTAGCTTGCCGTCCTCAATTGATCACAATGGCAGCCAAAGCTTTCGCCATCGTCGCGGGCGTCGGGCCCGGCACGGTAAGTCCCCTTCCATAATGTCGCGTTTGCATGTGCTTACCGATCCCAAAGGGAGCTTCCATTGCCAGGAGGTTTGCAAAGGCATACCCGGTCGTGCTCCTGGCCCGCAATCCTGCGAACTACGAGCCTGTCGCTGAAGAGATAAACTCCAGCGGGGGCAAGGCCATTGGCATCAGCACTGACCTCTCGGACTCCAAGAGCGTCCAGGCGGCCTTTGAGAAGATCGCGCAGCAGTTCCCCGACGTCCCTCTCGCCGCGGCGATCTTCAATCCTGGAGGAGGATTTGTGCGCAAGCCCTTCCTCGAACTGACCGAGGAGGAGTTTGACAGCGGCTACCTTAGCCAAGGGTGCGGTCGCTCCCATTCACATCTTTTCTCTCAATCGCTCGAGACCATATAACTGACATCACGCAAACAGCAAGGGAGCGTTCAACTTCTCCAAGGTCACCCTGCCTTTGCTCCTGAAGTCCACGCACTTGGAGCACCCGCCCACTCTGATCTTCACCGGTACGACAGAGCTTCTGGTACCTAGGCACAGTACTTTTGGAGCACATGGCTGACATGTCACACAAGGTGCCACTGCCAGCCTGAGAGGATCCGCCAATTGTGCGGCGTTTGCGGCAGGCAAGTTTGCTCTCAGAGCGTTGGCACAGTCGCTCGCCAGGGAGTTTGGTCCGAAGGGAGTGCATGTCAGCCATGCGATTATCGACGGAATCATCGATATTCCGAGGACAAAGAGCTGGACCTTTGAGCATCCTGATGCAAAACTCAGCCCCGACGCTGTAAGACACGAGATAGAGGAGATCTTGAGACGTTGACCGATGCTAACTTGCTGGACGTTAGATTGCGGACTCGTACTGGCATCTGCATACCCAGCCAAGGACGACATTTGCTTTTGAGCTTGACCTGCGGCCTTATGTAGAGAAGTGGTGAAGAGACAAAGGGATTGGACCTAAGTTGATCCTTAATACAATATGTAGGTCTTTAAAATCAAACTTATCCAGGCATTTAACGACGATAGGATGTTGAAATTATGAACCTTCTGCCACTAATTAAACAGAATTGTGAATTGTGCATTAACGATATTCCTTTGATTTTAGCTTTCTTCTTGAATGACATCGTCTGAGAATTGGTTTTGCCCCTGTTAGAAGGAAGAGCCGTGCTTGAACAGCCAATGTCGCTTAGAGGTGGGATCGTTATTGATCTAGAGAGCACAGCGGAATTATGTGCTCCTACCATCGGCAGTTGAATGCTCCGACCTCTGAATCCACCAACCGAGGAAAAACGATGGTGTGGAATTCACCCCGCACCCCACGATCTTACCCCATATTCAAATCTGCCTGTCCTACACCCGTTGGCCGCCGCTTTCTCCCGGTCTCACCTATCACCATACGACGGAGCCTGACTCTCCGTTAGCCATCGCCTGGTGGTTCCGGACTCATCTCCGGATCCTTCATATTTTGCCACAGTCTAGAAACCGGATTATTTCCAGTTGTTCCCCAGACCGTGTTGGTGGCTTACCCTAGTGCCACTACTCCGGACTACCCCGGATCTATCGTGCTTGTTTCAATACCCTTGCCTTTCCTCCCATCTGCTGCGATTACAGAGACCTACTCGGTTGGTCAAGTGCCATGTGTACTGAATCTTTGTCCGCGTTTATGTCCAAGCATTCCCAGCTCTAGACTTTCGATGCGGCTGCAGCCAAGCAAGCGGAGTTTAAAGAAAGATCTAGACAGCAAGTCAAGCATGCTGGCTCCACTGATCAGCGGGTGAAATGTACTTTTACCATTGGCTGTATCCCAGGGCCAAGCTTTTTGGCATACTACCCCGACCTGGGGTACGACACGCTGAAAGGATGGGAGGATGGTTACGGAATGAGCCGGTCTAGAGGAGCCAGGATCCCCAAGCGGCATTAAAGGGTGTCCCTCGCCCGCAAAATGTCCTCACCCCATGCCGCGCACTGGCGTCTCATTTGGCGAAAGCCAGCCATTCCCAAATCCGCTCATTTGCAATTGATTTTTCTTGTCCCGGGTATATAGATATTGATCTTTCCCTCCGTTACATATATAACGTTTTGTTTTCAGGATGTCTCCGCCGGACGAACTCACTCGCATGCAGACATATGACTTGGAGATTGGCGTCTCCGAGGCCATCAGGCGACACGTAACCCGGCACGTTGTGTCGTCCAAGCCGGTCTCTGAACGGACCTTGAACTTCGAGCATAAACGGCCACGATGGCTCCGGGAGTGCGTTGCAGAGGGCACTGGCGTTTTCTTCTATGTGTACGTGCTTTAGCCGTGAAGGCTACCCTGCCATTTATAACCGTCTACACACTGATCAACTGATGCTGATGTTGATCTGTTCGGGTTGTTCAGTTTTCCCGGCCTCTGTTCAGTAGCAAGCTTTGTCCTGAACTCCCAGAGTGAACTGGGCGTCACGGCGTATGGAAGCTTCTTCCAGATCGGATGGGCCTTTGCGATCGGGATCATGTTCGCCATCGTCGTCGCGGGTCCTACCTCGGGTGGGCATTTCAACCCGGCTGTTACAATCTGTTTTGCCATATGGTGAGCAGAGAGATAAATCATCTATTTACGCTTGGTTTCTGACTGCTGCTTAGGCAAGGATTCCCGTGGAAGAAGGTCCCTCACTGTATGCCCCTGGATATACCTCGATACTATCTCTTTCAACATAACTGAGTCTTAACGCGGCGGCAGATATCTTCTCCCAGATCATCGGTTCAATGGTCGCCGCTCTGCTGGTCATGGGAATGTACTGGCAAGAGATCAAAAAGTTTAAAGAGGCGCTGCTGGCTGCTCACCAGCCGCTGGTATCCGCTACCGGCCCTGCAGGGATTTTTGTACCATTCCCAGCTGCCGACCAGACAAATCTGGGGTATCTCTTCTTGTATGTTCCCTGAGCCTTTGGCGAATGTGTGTTTTTACTTTGGATGTCAGCTGACAGTCAATTCCTCTTTATAGAATCGAATTCTTCGTCGACTCCTTCATTGTAAGTTTGCCGCTTTCATGCTAGACTCGAGCATTGATTCAATTCAATCCAATTCACGAGCTAGACTTAATGTATGTACTGTACTAACCTAACGTGATGAACATAGGGCCTGGTCATCTGGTCCTGCGTCGACCCCGCAAACCCCTTCGTCGCGCCCACCACCGCTCCCATCGTCATCGGGATGGCATATGCGGTGATGGTCTGGGGCGTCGCGCCAATCACCATCTCCACGAACCTCGCGAGGGACCTGGGCTGCCGGATCGTCGCCGCGATCTTCTTTGGCGGCGAGGCCTTCGCGTACCGTTCGTACTGCTGGATCGCTATCCTGGTCAACGTCCCTGCAACGATCTTTGCGACAACCTTCTATGAGGTCTTTCTGCGGGACTCGCTGGCGAAGATCGGTACTGGCAAGGCTAGCTATAAGGATGGGGAGGAGGGGCTGCGGAGGCATTTGACCAAGACGGGGGTGCTTGAGGCGCCGAAAAATGAGTCCACAAAAAACGAGGAGTCGGGGAATGAGCACATTGAGGTGATGAAGACCTCCTAGAGTACATAGCGCCGTGGACCACACTAGCCCTATTTTCTTGGACTTGAAGTTCAAGCTAGAGTACTGTCCTACATGTGCTTAGCTCGGTATTATCAGAAAGAAAAACGGTGGATGTAGATGAATTTAAGCAATACGGAGGATCTAGAACTGGAAAATAGATACACTTACCATATCCGAGCGAGAGAGTGGGAATGTTGTTCTGAATGGTGTTTACACACCACTTCGTATGTGCTGACTAAGCCGCGTCGGTAACGTCACCGGGCTTCATCTCCAACTCCGCGAGCTCGAGCAGCTCGGCATCTCCCACAGCCCGCCTCCCTCACTTGCAATGGGCGTTCGGTTGGGAGCCCGCGCCTGAAACCCCATATTTCAGCAGGTCATTACCCCATCAATCTCCGCATAGTCTGATCAGGCGCGAAAACAGCAAACACACAGAATCGGACGCGAACGAACGATGGTCCTCGACGACGCCTCCCCGCAGGCGGACGGCTACCAAGATGGCGCTCCTACCGCCGACGACAGAGACCCCTACTTCGCGCGCGGCGCTGTCGACCCCAATTCGCCCTTTGCGAAGTACTACCCTCTGCGCGTGAAGCCAGACCTGATCGTGCGGCCGGACATCCTCACCACCACCTTCGGCTTCCTGGGCCGGCGCAACTGGGAGAGAAGGTTCGCAGAGGAGCTGGTGAGGCGGATGGAGAACGTGAAGGTGATGATCGAGCGGTACCCGACGCAGGAGGAGCTGGACGCCTTCGTCCAGCACAGCAGCCGCGCGCTGTACTATGGCCGCCTGGGCATCCCGCTGGGCTTCACCGCGGGCGCCCTGTACGTGTGGAACCAGGAGACCAAGGAGGCGGCGCATCTCCGCAAGAACCCGTCCCTGCTGTGGAACTACATCAAACTGGCGGCGCGCAGCGACCCCGCGGGCTTCCGCCAAGCGCTGGTCCTGAACAGCGCGAAGGTGTTCGGCTGGACCCTCCTGGGCGCCACGGTCTCCTCGATCTACGCGACGTGGAACTTCGCGACCAACTCGCTCACGGATTCCAGGCTGGAGCAGTTCCGGAAGGACCTGCGGCATCAGAAACCGGAGGACATCCAGCGGCGGAAGCTCGAGTTGCTGGGTGAGAAGTACCGCCAGGCTCGGAAGGCAAAGGAGCATCCGCAAGATGTCCTGTCTGAGAGTCCTACGGCTACCGGTCAGGACAGCTATGGTGGCGTGTCCTCAGAGACGTACGACGTATCGCAACCGAAGGAACAGACACGAACGTTCACAGATCAACCAAGAGAACAACCCTCCACCTTCGACCATGCCCGCGTTGGGGCTGAACGACGAGTATACGGAACCCAAGCCACCACTACCACCCCTGGCACCCCTTACCCCAGCGGTACTCCTTCTACAGACTACGATTTCTTCGACGACGCCAGCCCAACCGCTCCCGAGTACCAACGAATCGAGGCCCAACAACGACAACAACAGCAACCTCCTATTTCCTCCGGCGGAAGCGCCTGGGAGCGCATCCGCCAGCAGAATATCAGCATGGGCCCAACCCAGCAGACCCGACCACAAGCGTTCCGCGGTCCGCGGCAGCCCCAGCAGCAGCTGGAGCAACAACATCAGAGCGGCGGCATGGACGCTTCTTCATCATACGAGCGAGAAGAGCGCGACAAGCAGCGGGAGCGGGAGCAGGCGCAGCGCGAATTCGACCGTATGCTGGAGGCGGAGAGGAGGCTCTCTGCTGACGATCCTGGCGTGACCGCCGGGACGGAGAGCGAAACCGGTCGGCAGCAGGGTGGGCGCAGAGGATGGGGTGGGTGGAGTCGATGATCGAGGAAACTAACTCTACTTCTGTTCTTCGTTCTCCCTAAGATGAAGGCGAAGTGGTAGATTCCCCGTGGAATCGGTTCCTTACCTCTTGGATCGATTATGATTCTTCATTTTTCTCATGTTATCATACGTGTATATATATACATACCACAAAGCGAAATGTCACCATTGCTTCCATGTCGGATACGCTACTCATTTTATCTATCTAGCTAGGTAGCTAGCAACTTGGGAATGAATGAACGCGAAAGATGTGTATATGGAACTGATATGATGATTCACTAAAATGAACCGGATTCAAAATGCCAATAGCGTAAATAATGCCAGGGCAACGGAAAACATGACGACGTCACACGACTAAATTAATTTGGAGATTGGAGACGCAAGCTCAGCTCAGTTGGCCGTAACCCCCCCCCCCCCCCCCCAAAAAAAATAGCTCAATTAATCGATCGATCGATCGGGTACTTCCTACTTAGATACATAACAACATAACCACACGCACGCAGGTTCGCAGGCGCTCACATGTATACATAGAATACCAATGTACCTCATAATAGTAGATCCACACATACATCACATATATAACTCGACAACGGACAGAGACAGAGACAGAAGTAGGTGGGACAATAAATTCTTGTTCTGAATTATAAGAAAAAAAAAGAAAAAAACCCTCGCGGGCGAGGAGGTTTAGAAGGGAAGCGAAGAGAAGAGATGAAGAGGAGATAAATAAAAGAAGTGGCTGATCTCTAATAAAATAAAAGTAAATAGCGATCAAATAATCCACCACCCGAAGAAAAAAAAATCTGAAGGGCCGGAGGTGTCACAGGCATGATCCAATAGAATCAATTGAGGATTAGTTTGGGGAGTAGATAGAAGAGCAAGGAAGACGAAAACGGACGAAGCCAACCCTTGGAAGGGAGCGAATATTTGATTCCATGGGATTAATCTTAACAAAGCGGGAGAATCTCCTAATCAAAACAAGTGATTCTTTCCCGATTTAGGAGAAATGAAATTGATATTGTAATGTTTGGAGGTGTAAATATACTGCGAGAGTATACAGGGAATGTGAGAGTTTGTATGTATGGCTGTGGTATCTGGTGCGGGATACGTATCAACGGGGTTCTCAGGCGTAACATAGAGATAAATCACGTCGTGGTGATATTCGAGAAGAATAAAATTGAGACTGGAGAAAAAAATAAAATCATCCTAAGAGAGCAAGAGTGGCAGTAAATCGGGATGAGAAAACGAGATTTTCAAGACAAAATAGATACAAGAGCGCACAAATAGGTATAGTGAGTGTGTCAATTGTACATAAACAGATCTCATTCCAACATAGCTTTCTTCCCCCCATCAACCATAAAAATTGTTGACTTGATCATAATCCACATTAATCCCTCCCAGGAAACAGCGGAAAGCTGCTGCAGCGCGAATATAAGACAGAGAGGAAACGTTAATGAAACAATAAGTATCACACTAGATCCGATTATCAATTGCAGCCACAATCGGCACGCTCTCGTACGGAGAGATCATGTCTGGCCCCTCGGCAGGGGTTGATCGTCCGCCGCGTGACCGGCTGGTGCTGCGCATACGCTCCTTAAAGTTGCGGATCTTGCTGGTAAAGCTCTCGTTGATGCTCCTGCCGCGACGGTGGTGGTCAAACGACATGCGCCGGCCACCGTTTTCCCCACTGGGTCGAGGCTCGACCGTGGTCGTCGGTCCGGCCGTCATCGCTCGGGGAAGGGACCTTCCCACGTCCTCGTTCTCGATGGCGATGTTGATCGTCCCGACATCGTTTTCAGGAGACTGTGCCTCGCCCAAGCTCGGGGCCGGAGGAGGCGGCGGTGGAGTGTTCAGATGCTGCAGTTCTGGCAGGATTGGCGGGTTGTCAGACTTTGTCGGCTGGTTGCCCTGAGATATCATCTCTTCGATGCTGACGGTCACAGGGGGAGAAGATCCATGCGAAAGACTGCTGGGTGACATCTCTCTGGAGTTCTCCCTCCGATGCCCTAGCCCTCTTGTCCTGCTGCTTGACCTGCTGCGAGGGATATTGGGCTTGAAGCGGGGGTGAATGGGAAGGTCTGCTGGAACTGCGGGCTGCAAGTTCTCAATTGGAACAGACATTGATCGGCTGATCTTTCCGCCAAAATCACCTTGAGGATGGTTCTCGGTCAATGCGGCCAGTTTGTCGGGCATCTGTGGAACCTCTGAGGCGCTTTCTTCGCCGTATTCATTGCTGTACTTCGGATGGCGCATCGCCCGCGGGGTTGCGGGCAGCCCTAGCTGGACACTGGAGCGCCCTCGGGGAGAGTTCGAATCCGAGCTATTGGGGTAGTCCGGTGATGATTTGCTCGGCGATACCCTGTTTGCAGCCTGGGAGCGTTGACTAAAGGAGCCACCGGCAAAAGGCGGACTGTCTGCGTGAGAGCCCCCGATCGAAGCACTCTTTCCATGATGTACCTCACCTGGAAAAGGGACATGCGGCGCAGAAGGGTTACGAACCAGTGAGAGCCGGCGAGCTTCCAACTCTGCAGCTGCCATCTCCTTCAACCGCTCCGCGGTGCTCATAGAGGAGGCATTTGGAGCAGGAGTCTGTTTGCCAGAGTCCTCATTGAATACATCTGTGAGCTCTTTTGGCCCTCCATTAACGCCATTGTCCACCGTGTTGCTATCTGCAGCGGTTGAGAGTTGCTCTCTTTCTTTGCTGGCTTCCCGTTCTCGAGCTTGGCGGCTAGTAGACCTTGCTCTTGGTCGTCTTCGGTCAGGGGATGGATCTCGTCGAGCACTCGTCCCTCGCTCGGGGCGACGACTTGAGCTGCGCTGTTGAGACCGCAGACGCTCTCTGTCGATGGCAACCAGTCGGAGACTGTCTTCGAAATTTGGATTTATTCCGACGGGTGACATTGGGAGAGGGGAGGATGGAGATCTTATGGCGGAGCCTTCCCTATCGGAACCGCGCCCTCGAATAGAGAGCTCGTTTCTGCGGCGGCTGGCATTTCGGCTTGACGATTTCATCTTACAGTCCTTCCTCCTTGAAGAAGAACGATGACGACGGCGTTCAGCTAGAGAAGGGGTTCGCGTTCGAGAGCTTCCTGTCCTCAACCTGCTCCTACTCCTGGGTTTGCCGGCTTCAGCCTTCGTACGGTAGAGGTCTTCAAAACTCTCGGTGCTGGCATTGTATTGCGCGAATTCATCCGGTGACATCGGCACTGGAGAAGAGGGAGACCTCTTAGCCGGCTGGACGTATCGGTTGCTACTTCGCCCGCGAGTAGCATCTTGCGAAGGATTGCGAGATCCGTGCTTTCGTGAACTCCGACCAGAAGCATCAGCATCAGTATTGCGTCTCTCGCGAGTTTGGAGACGATGATTACGATACTGCTTTGCGTAATAATTTGCTTCGTCAAGGCTGCTGATATACTGATCAATGCTTCTGCCGCTGATGCTCGGACTCTTAGTCGACCTAAAACTCTGCAGAGTGGAGGCTGGGCTTCTGGTATCGGCCGTGGTATCTGTCTGCTCCTGCGCGGGTGTGAACGGGCGTTGATCCGGTGTATCTGAAAATCCATATCCAGTCGACTGAGATGATTCAGCCGGAGGCAATTGGATCTGCAGTCCGTCAGGCTTCCGATCGCGTGAACCGTTCCTGCTCCGCGAGTGCTCCTTAAGCGACTCAAACACGCCGACCGGTGGAGACGGAGGGCCTTTGATGAGCTCGAATTTGTCTGAGGTGGCTTGGACTGCAGTTTGCGGACTGGGCCCATGAGCCTCTTTACTGGGGTCATACCTCGCGGAGGTCAAGAAAATTAGTGGCTCTTCGCCATTGTTGTTTTGATGGCCATTGGTATTTTGATGCTGTTCGTTGTGCTGACGGCTCTCCTCAGATGCAGGCTTATTACCTTTCTCCTTGTCCGAGCTGGAATCAACAGGTGTCGGCAGAGACTTTGGGGCTGGAAAGGCGGGAGGATGGACGTCAACAGGCGTTTCTCCTATCGAAGGGAGGCGGCCCCTGGAGTACCCTCCCGGGGTAGCAGTTCTCGCGGACATCGCATTATTGATACTTCGAATGTTATTCAGTCTATAGGATCCCAGACCACCCGGAGAAAGGGCCGACTCTCCGACAGCAGATTCCGCGATTGGTGTGATCCCGGGAGCATTGGTCGGTGTGCGATCATCTGATTTCAGGCCCGGAAACTTAAATGACGAGTTTGTTTGAGGGCCAAAGGAGGTAATTAGCTTCAGAGCTGGGTTCTTTGTTGTCAATCTCTGACCAACTCCGGGCCTTGGCTGCGCGCCTGAAGAATAAACTGTGTTGTTTGTTGGAGGCTGCGGCTCAGGGGATGTAACTGGTGCTGGTTGTGGATGTGATTCAGGAAATGAGGTTGCCTGCTGCGCTGTTGGAGAAGCCCAAGGTACTGAGGGCTCTACTCCAGTGCACATGAAGCAACGGATGGCGAGTTGCTGCTCAGCCTGTGAGACAACGTGTTCGCCCCATCGACGGACGAGGTAGGATTGCCGCTGCCAATCCGATGGCATCAGCAGGCAGGTCAGCAGAATAGCCTCCATAAAGCGATTGCGGGACACATAGACCTCGATAGCATCGTTTCGATCCCCCATACCAAGGAGGATGGCAGCAGAAGCGTGTATATCACCCATCTCCAGCAATCGCTGTACAAAGATTTGCCCAACTTTGTTGGCCTGAGCCTGGCCAGTCATTTGGCTCAAGGCGAGGAGCATCCAGTCAGAAGCGGAAACTGACCCGGAACCGATCATGGAAACCATTTGTTCTGGATCTGTTTCCCCAAGCCAGCGGGCCAGGAGAATGGCATTCTGACTGCCTGGCGGGTGTCGACTTACTGATCATACGGTTAGTAAAGCATTCCAAAAAAAAAATCCCCGGTAGGTGGTGTGGAATCTCCGCTTACATTCGTCCCGGATTAGACCTTCAATGTCGCCCTCCCAGCCAAAAACCACCCTCAACATCTGTCGACGCAGATCATCTGGGGTAAGATTTGACTCATCGAGAGGACGATGCTGCTTGTAGGAAACATCATGTAGACGGGCACGCGTAAAAGGAAACAGTTCATCCAGAGGCTCATGAACAGGACTATGAACGACTTCATTTCGCAGACGGGATCCCGCTCGGGAACCTCTCGCCGATGACATTGAAACTGAAGGTGCGTACGCAAATGAAGTTCCTGTGGGCTGTGGGGTCTCTCTTCCACCGGCCGAAGTGACGGAGAAGGTCGTGCCACTGTGTACAGATCTACCTTGGGGCGAGAAAGTAGGGCCGCGATATCTGCTGGAGGACGCTCGAGAGCTGACGGAGTTGGTGCGGCTTCTGACAGATAGTGGGCTGCTGGTCTCTGCACGTTGCTGGCGGGCTGCCTCGATTGCATTCATCTCCATTGTAGTCCGCATGATCGACGACATGCTTGCTGGCTCTCTTATTTCTGCAGGACCTTGCAGAGTCGGTGGCGACGTTGGTCTCGATCCCCATTCACCGGGATGCGTCGAGGTCGAATCGATGGGGAGATGTTGCACATTGGCAACCATCGCCGGGTTTTCCACGTCGTATTGCTGCACAGTATGATTTGGGCCAAGCGTGAATAGTGTTGCTGTAGGACCATAATTTGCTATGCCTCGAACATCCTCTATCGTGGGGATACGTTCATAGGTAACATGCTTTGTTCTAACATCCCATGCCCAGGTCTCTCTGTGTCCAGGTTGAAATTGTTAGCCAATATGATATCCGGGTATAGCAGCGCTAACTGGTTGCAATGTTCGCATAAAAAATCGGGGCGACTCACTTATCTGAATATTGCACAATTCTGCCATTCTTGGACCACGCCATCCACTTTGGTCCCGAGGAATACGGTTCAGATCTCTTAAGAGCCCTGATAACCCTAGGGGATTCAGTGCCAGGGGGCTTTGGCACACTCCAGACTCTCAGGTCCCCGTCTGATGTTTGTGAAGCAAGCATATCAGACTTCTGCTTTGACGATGATGCATGCCAAGCTAAGTTGACTATCGGTGACGGACCCCTTGCAGTGGTCAGTGTGTGCAAGATGGTAAACGTGGGATGTAATGTTGCTATTAAGATCGATCCATTCTGGTACCTGAATGACCGTCAGCCAACGTGAAAACTACACATTCGGCTAAATGTCAGCCTACCCAATAGCGTAAGTTCGGCAATCTGAAGCCGGTGCTAACGCCGTGATAGGATCGAATATAGTGCGGGTCGATATGTGCTCTGAAGTTGACGGTTCGAAAAGGATCACCTCCCCTTTTCCATTTCCTAGAACAGCAATGTCAGCAGCCATTGAGACATAAGAACGACTACCAAAAACTCACCAAATGCCACATTTCCGTTTCGCATCCAGGCTGCTACTCGAAGGTGCTCGAACGAAGCAAACCGTGCAATCTCTGCCCCTGTGAACAGATCCCATACAATAGCAGTCTGCCCGACGTCATAACTGAGGACCAGTCGACCAGCTCCCCTTTCACTAACATTATCAACAGATATAAAGTAGATCTTCTCCTGATGAAGCTCGAACCGTCGTTCAAGGGCCAGTGTGTCATGATGGAGACACAAGATCACAGAACCTTGCGCGAAGAGGAATAGAGAGGCTGTAGACGCGCAAGGCTCGAATGGAGATTCTGGAATCTGTGATTGAGGTGTCATGGGCCTGCTCTGTGTGGATCGTGAGTCCGAAGACAGAGGCCTATGCCATGCCTGGTCCGCCATTGTTCCAGCCTCTTTCACCTCCTCGGTGGAGGCGCCTGTCCATTTATCAGCGCTGTTGTCATTGCTATCCTAGAAGCAGCTTCACATAGGGACAGAAGGGGGTGGAGAGAAAGATGATTCCGTGAGAAGCTGGCGCTATCGTGATGTACACTGGTGCTATGAGAGACTCGATGATTTCAGAAACACCAGGCAGTATTCCTACTAACCCTGTGAGTTGGAACTGCGGCAAATCGAACAGGTGACTGTCTATCGGTCTATCGAGAAATGTATCCAGACAGTCGGGCCCCGTGCTGGTAACCGCTTTCGAAGCATGCAGGATACGCGGCTAGTGAAGCGACGAAAAGAAAAACAGAGGTCGGAGCTGGCGCTTGCCAGTAAACCTCAACTTGCCGATGCTAAATTGCAACATGCAAGCTGCGAACGTAGGGAAAAAAAAAACAACGCAAGCAAAACTGTGTGTGAGGCAATGCTGGAGAGCATGGAAGGTGCAGAAGGAAGAGCAGTATCTAGAAACGTCTACCTGGTTCATACATATCGAGGAGGGTACCAAAAAAAGTGTGGCAGGGGGGGGATATTTTACGGGGTACCGTATAGGCTGAAATATAACTCGCTCATGGACAAGGCGACATGAGCGCCAGAAGTCGATCCGGATATCAAGCCACCAGGCAATCGGAACTCGCGCCCAGCAAAAAGTCTACGGCGCTCCATCTCCCGGTGTGCTTTGAAGATGGTCGTCCGCAAGGACGAACGCTATCTAGTCCCACTGACAAGAGAGATACTTGGGCGGGGGTGACAAGCAATGACATTACGCTGGCTTGTGGCTCCGATCGTTCAGGTAAGCGCCAACGAGCGTTGAGGGATGAGGATCCGCTGCACAGCAAGTGACATAGATCCAGAGAAGTCCAGGAAGGATGCCCAGGATGCTTTCAAAGTTTCTCAATCTCGGGTGGGCCCCATAGCAGCTGCAACGGTGCTGCTGGTGATAGATCTCACTGCATCATCCGACAGGAAACTAGTAGCAGTCAGGTAAAGGGACCACGGTCACGGGGTGCAAGTAACCCGGCTGCAACTCGTCAAGTAAGACAATAATAGCAGAGTGGCACAGTACATATAAGAATGTTGGGCAATAATGACTGCAGGAAGCCGTTTGGCGGCATCAAGGATTTCTTTTTCCGTCATCTTCCTTGGCCATAGGTGTCCGACCAGAGGTGAAGAGGGCGGGACGGGATGATAGGATGGAGGAAGCCCGAAGCTCCCTTAGCACGCGGTGAAAGTCCGCTCCCTCAATGAAAAGATCAGAATGACTAGCGGGACAGTGAGGAGGAGCGAGCAGCGAGATGCATGAGACGAGAGGGGATGAAGATTTCAGGAACGGCAGGGCGAGGGCTAGGGCAAGGGCTAGCGGCTAGGGCATCTTCCCTGCAGCACGTCCGCCACGGATGATTGGCCGCTCCACGTGCAGGCCGTTTCTTCACGCTGTAGGCCTCATCACACCGCGGCGCCAATCAAGTGTCGCAGACAATCACTTAGCAGCGAGAGGTCCACCGGGGAGACAAGTGCGGGCGCGTAGAGATTATTATGAGCACCAACGGGGGAAAAGACATGAGAGATCCGATGATGCCATCTCCGCCGCCACGACCGGGGCTGCGAGCTAGGAGTGAATAGCACAGGCCACAGGACACCGGTCCTGGTGGGTTTTGGATGGAAATGCCATCGTCATCGGCCCGTGATGGTCATCATATCTTCGTCCAGCGACTAGTTGACACCCTCGACAGTGAGTAGCGACTGTACCACCTCGCAAAGAAAATCAATTACGGAGTGAAGTCGGTTCCGGGTTGGCAAGTCCTGCGGATGACGAGCCGGCGACCAAGGGCTCGAAATCAACTGCAGGATCATCCTAAATTTAGGCTGCTTTCCGAAATGCCTCCTACCCATGCCCTCATCCGACTTTGCCGTAGGTTGAAAAGCAGAGGTGCATGGCGCATAGGAGTCGACCGGATCCCGCGCCCTGGGTTCTGGAATGCTAAGAGCAGAGGGACCTGCGTGGCCTGAGCGTGCGAACGTTGTACGCAAGTCCTATGGCGTGTCCCATCCTCTGTAAAGATAGGTATCCTGAAGTCTCCGTCTCTGTATCTCTCAGGAGTGCGATATGATGTGATGAACGAGAAGCTATCGAATGCGGCACTGTTAGCGCAATTGGCCATGGCTGGAGGCGTGAGGAGTACAGACAGAGATGGAGGAACTCAATCCCACTTCCCTCGCGAGCACTCCGCTCAAACCCCAGGGAGAGGAGCCGTGGCTGGCATCGAGATCCCATTCCAATGTGGACTGGAAGTCGGGACTCCAGGGATCGACTCAGGTGCGGAGGGACGGTCCCGCCCGTCACCGTCGGGCACTTCTCACATCACACCTCGTCACGCCGGCTGTGCAGTGCTCCGCTACAAGGCTTTGCCCGCGTGCATCTTCTGATCTTTCCAGGTACATCCTGGTACCGGAGGGAACTAGCAGGGATATGGCCGGCATATCAGGCCGATAAACGCTATCTATCCGTGTCTGATACTCTGGGCCAGTCGATTGTCCCGTGCGTTGAAATAATTAGGATTGAAGAATTTCTCTGGGAGCTGCCTATCCTTCACACCGTCTCTTTGGCCCCCATGCACACGACTTTCCCATTGCCGTCATGGTCTCGAGAAGCTATCCTGACCCTTTTGCCATGCGGCCCGAGCTCCATGCTCCAGTCCCCAGCCCGGAACGCCGCCAAATTACTCCGAAAATGCCATTCTGTCCACGTAACTGGATCTCCCATGACTAAAAGGCTGACCCAGTCACGAGTGTCGAAAAAAAATTAATTAAAATTTAATAATCTCTATGCTTGGATCACGGCCACGGTGCAACTTCTGCAGAGGAACGCTCGGCAACGCCTCCCGAAGTGCCTAAGCTTTCAAATACGACCCTGGGGATTAAGATTCCATCAATTGGACTAGCTCGAAGGCTATTTTGCTGCGTTCTCAGAAGTTTCGTGTTTTCTTGCGATATTTCGCACGCCACCGCAATACCTACCACCTACCTAACATGGACAGTATCTGCATTGCATGCCCAGGCATCTCCATACTAGCCGAGCAAGAATCCTTATCCTAACTTGCTCGGGCCACGTTTGAAGCTTCAGTTACTTCTATGAACAAACAAGCCTGTCAAAAAAATTTTTTTCTGCATGGATAGTACACCAATGCCCTACTGCTAAATATCCGCCTGGCTATCCTCCGCCCCGCCCCGCCCCACGCTCCACGAGGAGATAGGTGCAAGGCAAGCTTGTATTGACAGGGATGTCTGCACTCAGTTTCACATCGAAGAGACATTCGGGCCGGGAGATACGACACGACACGGAGTCAGCTGTCAGGGACTAAAACGAACTACCGAACACAGAGAGCTCCCCCAGCCCTATATGTGCGGAGTTATGACACCAACCCGAAGCACGTTCGCTTATCTGCGATGAATGGGCTTATAGATCATGCATGGCAGATCAGGCAGGCAATGACGTCTTCTCCCTTTCCCCCGTATGCATGCGCGACAACAAGGAAAAGGTGATTACGGGCCTCAAGTCCCACTTCTCGTATACTGTACCTATCTAAGTAATCGATGAACCTGTGGGAACCCCTCCTCGGTTCACATTTTACCTAAGATTTCAGTTCAACTGGCGCGTTGGTAACGTTGACGATTGGGTTTCTCAAAGTCTCAATCACGTTTGTGGTCGTGCTCTGTACTGCCCCTCCCTAGCTAATTCTTTGTCTCCGAGGACCTGCCATCACGATTTTCTTCGTCCACGTGCACCTATTCTGCCGGCCCATGGTCCTAAACATCACAAAAAGTTCCCTGTTCATTTTATTAGGCTCGTGCTATATCTGCGGGGATTGGAAGTGCTTCCAATTCCAGTGCCTGATTCATGAGCACTGTCGTTTGGATGACCACTCCGAGTAGTTGTGTTCCTATTCAATTAGGGACGTCGTTATTTGCTGCTTCGAGGAAGGTACTAGGCAAGGGATTACCACGTGCTGTTGGCGGGACATTGCGGAATAATTCTCTCCATCATCTTAGGCACCTAATCTTGGACTATCGAATTACTGACAGTTTAGCTGTTCTGACAAAAATTGGATCTGTATACTTATGTCGAGCATGTCTCGGAAAGCAGCATTTTTAGATTAATTTTCGGTTTTTTTGCTACAAGAGGCTCTGCTCAAAGCTTACAGATTGTGAACATTCTCCACAATTCAATAACTCTTGGAGCCTTCAACCTGGAATTATGGGGAAAAAGCTTTCTAACAATTAAAAATAACACAAATATTCCCCAACTCTAACCGTTCGGGATCAGGAGAGACACAGCGAACCGCTGTAGAGTAGAAACTGATAGCAATATCACCTTTTGAGCTTAAAGCCGATGACAGTTCAATTTTATTTTCCCCTTGAAGATTTATTAACAACTACAAGAATATATCACCATTTCGGTTCATTTTGTATGATTCCAAGAGCAGGTTGCGATAGAAGTAATGCCGCGCCAAAGAATGAGTTCACGGCAATGTTGTCATAACATGGCGTGGACTCGGTAACCCTTCGAGGAGAGGTAAAGCAGCTCGTGTTTCTCACTGTTAGGATATTCTGTATCGATTTCCCCTTAATTTGACTCGACGATGTCATTAACTGTAAGTGTGTTATCCCGCCATCTTTGCAGCCGGCTGCTGAATACGGCCTACCTCTATTCGCACCTTTGAGTTGGAATCCGCCATCTTTCAAAGTTGACAATAATAGGATATGTTCCAACCGCTCATCTTCATGTGCAGAATTGAAAAGCCGTCATCTAAAAGGGATGTGATATCTTTCTGAAAGCTCGGGATACGGGCAGCGCTTCAGTGGCGGAACAGATAAATGAAATTATGGGATTTGCGGATAAAGCAAAGAGATACATTCTATCATCTAGTAAGTAACGTAGTCGACGCAACTATATGGATTATTTGCCCGAGGATCCCAATCCAGGCGTAGAATATAACTTCAGCTTGTTTTACATCTGATATGGCACAGTACATACTTCTCCATCTATATCTAAAGGAGGCAACAAAAAGTCCTAGTCTTTCTTTCCTCGATCAGCTTCACTTGTGTCTGACAGGATGAATACTTAGCAGTTGATTCAAGTCTTTGCCTTCATAAGAGTCCGCTTACCAAATTCTATAAATACAGCGTTGAGTATAATACAGGTGTCTATGCAATTATTCAAGTTGGAAGAATAAATTGCCAGGTATAATGGGTGTCATTTTCAGCATCGGCCCTACCTAACTACCTAGACTATGGCCAGCTGGAGTCAATTAACTGACATGCTCCACGCTTCCCACTGACAAAACCAACACGAAATAAAGCATATGCTATTTACTCCTATTCCAAACGAGGGACTTTCAGAGAATCCGGCGTCATGGCATGGAGATGACAGAACTGGAGCATCTTGTAGGCCAATCATCTGCCTTATCTCTACCGTGACAGTTTAATTAAAGTTCAGTTGAGAAGGCCCCTAAACCTTAACTAAGATTTAGTTAAGGATGCCTCTAAGAACAGTGGCTCTTCCAGGCACCGCTCAATGTCTTTAAGCAACTTCCGAGAATATATAAAAAACTGTGAGCTGTTCACTCCTTGCTCAACAGAACGCCGGTTCTTCAACAGGGTGATCTGGGTGAGTCAGGCGATTTGCCTGTCCAACCTCACTAATTTGTAATGGATTGACATCACTGGATGGTGCCTGATTTTGTGGAACCTGCCAACTTGGCTCCAGGCAAGCTTTCTGGGTACCTGGAGGCGGTGGGCTTGGCGGCGAGGCCCTCTCAGGCGCAGTAGTCACCTGAGATACAATGACACACTCTGGATAACCAATGCTGCTGGACTAACTCCGATTTATTTCAAAATCCAACGTCTAGAGCTGTAGTTGCTAATTCCAGAAGAATATCCTCTTTTTTTATACATGGTGAGACGGATAATGTTGGCGCATGGCAAGGTTAGGTACAGTACCTACGGGTAGCAGTTAAGCTAATTTAAGCTAATCTACACGTGACAGATACTTTCAGCCAAGATCTCGCAACTTAATCGAGAAATAATAAACGACGCGTTTCTATTCTTCGTCATCGCTTCCGCTGCTAGCAAGGATCTGCAAAAGGATGAGTCTGGATGTTGAGCTCAGAACTTCACATGAGTAATCCATGTGCCAATCAGCTATCAAGGGTTTACGATGACGATGCGGTCTTGGCATCTGGCACTGGAATCTGTTTTGATTCCGTTACACGTCCAAGATCGGTGGAAGAAGTGGCGAATAAGATCCATCCTGATTACCAGCAGCTGAAACGCCAAGCCAATTGCTCCCTGACCACCGTGCACTGATGTACAGACTAAGGGGGCGGATGTTTTCAAACGGTAGCTTCGCCGGGGAGCCGCGTAAGCCCATGACGTTTCGGAGCGGAAACCCTAACCGCAGCGGGTGTGTCGCTAACAACGACAAGTCTTGGCAATATCTATCAAGATCAATGTCGCAAACCCGTCCTCAGAAGTAGCGTCTCTCTGATGCCCAAGACAGCCCCCAAAGATGAAGCCAGGAAGAGGGCTCATCCCGTTGCAGCCTTGGCAGCGGGACTGGAAAGGGTCAGGGAACCATTCAGGATCGAAGTTGCACGCTGCAAATCACGCTAAGTACCGTGGATGACCAAGATTCCGTTATTCTTCGTGTTTCTGAGGCAATGAGGGTGGATTGATTCGTTTCGGAGATGGAGAAGAATGTTCCAGAGTGAAGTTGGGAGGTTAGTTGATATTTCAGATCCGGCCCTTGGGGAAGACATATAAGATGTGCAGGCAGTCGCTCTTCGAGCTTTGACTGGGTAGAGATCCAGCGTCTTTTATAAGTATTCCAGTGGACAGAAGTCCGATCAACGCTTTCTATCTATCCTGAACAATGGTCCAGTTTAACCGCACGCTCGTCGCTGGCTTGGTCGGCCTGGCCGGGCTAGCATTAGCACACCCTGGCCACGATGTCAAGGCAGAGGCTGCTGAGCGCGCTGCGTTCATCAAGCGGACTCCTCTTGAGTCCCGCAGCCTGGGACATTGTGCTGAGAACCTCAAGGCTCGTGGTTATGAAGCCAAGAATGTTGCTCGCCGTCAGCAGACCGTTGAGCAACTTCGACGCAAGAGGGGGATCCAGACCAGTATGTCACCTGCCAGAAGTCTGTAAAGTATAATCATAAACTGACGTCTCGGAAGGATCGCCTCACTTGAACGCCCGCGACCTTGATACCGTGCTGAACACGACTCATCATTCAACCCTTGATGTCTCTCCCTCGACGGACCCTCATGTCCTGTTTCAGTCCAATGCGTCCTGCATCCTTGGACCTGATGTCACTCAGGGTCCTTATTGTTAGTGCACCAGCCCGTTTCGAAGTGGTAGTATATACTAACATCTCGCAAGACGTTACTGGAGAACTCATCCGCAAGAACGTCGTTGAGGATCAGCCAGGCGTTCCGCTCTTCTTGGATGTTCAGCTGATTGATACCAACACCTGTGAACCGGTACCCCAAGTCTACATTGACCTGTGGCACTGCAATGCTACTGTAAGTATACGTTATCAGTAGAGAAGGTGACCCAGCTGACTTCCTTAGGGCGTCTACTCTGGTGTCGTCGCCAATGGAAACGGCAACTCCAACGACGCATCAAATATTAATACGACTTTCCTCCGTGGCCTTCAGCAGACGGACGGCTATGGCGTGGCCCAGTTTGAGACCATCTTCCCGGGCCATTACACCAGCCGTACCACTCACATTCACAGTACGTCCCTCTGACGGAGATCGAGCACAGCTGCCCTCAATTGCATTAAACTAACATATACCACCAGTCCTCAGCCACGCCGCCAACGAGACCGTCCGTCTCCAGAACAACACCATCTCTGGACTCTACACGTCGCACGCATCCCACGTTGGCCAGCTCTTTTTCGACCAGGACCTGATCTCCCAGGTTGAGGCGGTGTCTCCCTACAACACCAACACCCAGGAGCTCACCACAAACGCTGAGGACTCCATTCTCGCGGAGGAAGCCGATACGATCGACCCCTTCGTGCAGTATGTGTTCCTGGGTGACGACGTCCAAGACGGGATCTTCGCCTGGATCTCCTTGGGCATTGACGCCACCGAGGATTCGGCCATCACTCCGGCTGCGTACATGACCGAGGACGGTGGCGTCGCGAATGAGAACAGCGGCATTGGTGGTCCTGGAGGTCCTGGCGGTGCTCCAAACGGCACTTTCCCTGGAAACGGCACTCTCCCTGGTATGTAGGCCCTGATCGGGTCCGTAGTGAGTGTGCTAACGATTCATTCATAGCCTAAACCCTCGTCGTCTGGACCACTGCAGAAGTCTCGACCCCATGAGTAGATTTTACAACCTGTCCAATACCAGCTTCTTGTTGACTTTTCGCGAAATTTTTGTTAAAACGTACATCAAGCTTGTGTTTTTTGTACAGAAATATATGAAATATATGTTGAAGTAACATCAATCAAACTTGCATTCTTTTTGCGCAGAAACATATGTGATAACGCTCAATGGAAATACATATAAGACAAGCGCAAGTTTCCTACTCAACAAACAACTAAGCCTGACACTAGTAAGGAGTAGCACTTACCGAAGCAATATCTGAACACGGCTTGCTGTCTAGATAGTCTCCATCTCATAATAACGATCACCAGTCACTCCCAGAAAACCAATCACATACCGGTAAAGATAGAACAAACTCGCGTAGTGAAGCCCCGCTGTGGAATTCGGGATTTGTAAAGAGGAAAAAATAGATTTCAGAAACTGATCTTTGCTTCGCGCATACATAATCAAGACTCAAGATTGATATAACAATAAGAACACTTAATTGCCTCGAAAAAATGCAGGACAGAGGAGGCGGTAGAGCAAGAATATAGAAAAAAAAAGACAGAGAACGACAGAACAGGAAAGGACTCTAAGGAAAGGCAACAGACTTGGTATTGAAAATCTTTCCAAGGTCTTAAGCTTCCGCCTCTCTGTGCAGAGGTACAGGTGAATATCACCTGAGTTGTCCCCAAAGTTTGCGCATATCATCAGCTATAGATGCCTTTGTAGACTCATATGTCCGGTCCAGCCATGAATCCCAATCCCAGTTAATCCAATCCCTAAAGCAAGCCACGCGGCCGTCGCGCTCATTCCAGCGCGGCAGAGGTGATATGTATACTCCAGGGAGGTAAAGCTGAACTTCTCCGGGAGTAAACCAAGGGTACCATGAAGGGACTCGGCGCTGGGAGTGACCAAAGTCGATAATCATCACTTGAAGTCTGGTCGTTTGCTGTTGAAGACTATGCTCCTGCTGCTGCTGCTGCTGGAGGACCAATACATTACGGGGGTGTATGTCCCTATGGTAAGCGTTATGGGTTATATATGAGAGATTATGCCCAGGTGATGGCTTTCATAAGATCCTAGCGGGCTTCCGGCGAGAAGTCAGCAGAATTGAGCTTTCGCATGTCAATACCTGCTACAAGTTCCAAAAGGATAAATCGGACAGAGCGGATAGTAACTCCTCTTCTTCTATTTGGAATTGGAAGTTCAAGCATGAACGAGCCGTAGTACCGGGTGATAATCGTTCCCTGGAGCGGCTTGAGCACTTCATATGCGGCGACCTCATGGGTGTAAGCTCGGTCTATGTAGAGGAAAGGATCTATATTATCCTGCGCATGGTCGAAATAAAGGAAATTATAAAACTTGGCGATAAGGTGCTCGTTCGTCGTTGGAAGCGATGCTGATATGTTTTCTGGGGTACGTAGTATTTGAATAGTCGTTACTTGGGCATTATAATCCTCCCTCGTTCCAATCGATTCAAGAATTCTTGGTTGAATAGGATCAGTCCCTGTCTTCCCGGGAACCGGAGGGCAGAAGACGCAGCGAGCATGATAGGAGACGCCATGTCACCGAAACCCTCATGTCGCATGTCGCTAAGGAAAAGAATGGCTGTCATTTGACATCATGCAGGTTATCAATTTAACCGGCATCTAAACAAACGTGTCTGCACTTCCTAAAAGAAAGGTAGGGCTGCGCCGCAGGGTGTCGTCAGGCAGCCCAGCAAGGTCCTCCACACAGCATCTTCCTTTACAAGCTCTCCATATGGCAACCTATGCAGTGATTTGATCAGAATTTGATTAATGATAGAGAGAAAGGATATAAATGACGGGAAAGTTCAACATAGTCTACACCAGTTATTTTGAGATTTTATTCGATCCCAAACGACAGAGTCCTTTGGGCCAATTTATGCTTGCTCCGTGTTGCGTTCGTTGACCCGTCTCAGACGGCATCACCCACAAAAGGAGATATATATAGAAAACAGAACCAATGGGACCAGAACCAATCCCCACGATTTTCGACTCACTTTAAGACTATCTTCCATACGTTGAAGGTGCGCACCAAGAGGAGTACCATACCATCTCGACGACGGCGCAGTCTACAATCGATGCGGCACCGCTGAAGGTCTTCGAAAGGGAGAACCCCCAGCCAGTCCTTCAAAGAGCCAAACTCCGACTTGATGAGATCAAGAATTTTCTCGGGAACTCCATGCTGGAACATGAAGAGACCCATACCCTGAGGACCGAAGCTGATATTATTCGCCTTTCTGCTCTGCAGCTTCTCCACCCCGTCAACGTTGCTGCTAGCCGGTTGCCGCATGATGGCTGTCGTCTGCTCTGTCTCAGTGAATCGCAGAACAAAACAAGCAGTGCAGATGTTAAATGGATTCACCGGAATCAAGAAAACATAGAAACACCTGTTGCTGTGATGGAATTCAAACCCGCCAACGTCCTTCGATGGAGCGAATTTTCAGCAAGCAGATGCTACGAAGAAAGATGCGAGTCGGGTCATCAGACGAGCTGTGTCAAGCTGATTAGGGCATGTACTGAAGGACAACGCGATCGTTTTGCAAGCATTGAAGTATCGCATGTCGGGGTGTGTGACAAAGCTCGGGCCGGACAATAAGGCCGATGGTTCGGAATAGATATCAAACACATTGCCATTTTCGACTGGCAGACACTGCTCATCTTTGATTTCACCAATATGAATGAAGACTTCCGCCAACCAACTCCAGCAAAAGTCATTTGATTCGTTGAAGAAGGCGGAAGTTGGGAACGCTGCCATACTTTCCGCATGATGCTTCTCGGATTCCTCTTGAGGGCATTGCATAGCTGCGGATCTATTCATGACTCGGATCAACTCCAGTATACATAGGTAGCATGCTGAACGGATATGGATTGTCCGATGTCTCCTCTGAGCAGATACAGCTAGCTCATCAGATCCTCCTACTGACTGACTTATGTTGTGGTGGACTAAGGCCCAGACAGATTGTTGACTACTTGCTTTCTTTTGTTTATTGTTCCTTAACAGTTTGCTGTTAACACGCTCTTTTCTGGTTACTTGTTTGCATGCACAATTTCCTACTGTTGACAGCTCATGAGACCATTGAGATTCTGCTGGGACATTTTTGAACATATTCGAAACCAGAACCTGTTGCGAACCCGTTGCTGCGTGTCATTCGTTTTCAGAAAGAATTGATTTGTATTTCTTGCCTATCCGTTTGAGACGAGTACATGAAATCGTAAGCAGGCCACCAGAAATTTGATCTTGCTGATAATTAAATTAACTCTTTATGTAAAACCAGTCGAGCTCATGACCAAAAATTACGAAACCGGCACGAGACTTGGAGCATTTGACGGACCTCCGTGCCACTTCTGCGGTGTGCAATAATACCAGTACCTAATGGCCAGATCCTGTTTAGCCATGGGGGCCAAGGCTGCTGGTCTAAACCTGAAAGCGGTTTATGCTATTTGCTAGGTGCACTCATATAGGCAACTAACCGACTCGGCTATCACAGCACCATGTAATACCTATGCAGTCCACTGAATAAGCGCATACAGCACAGATGTGTTCCTCTTCAGAGTCATCATTTTGCAGCTACTTACGGAGGATATGTCGGCTGTTAGTTGCCCGGAACACACAACGTTCAGAAGTACGATGCTCTTTCCGCGCGGGAGGAGGGGGTGCTGGTCCCAGGCCCCGGGCCCGGGGGGGGGGGAAGGGGTAACGTTGAACCTCGCGGTTAGCGCTACCACCTAGGGCACAGCCAGGGTCTCCAGACAAAGACGCTGTCTCCTCCAGAACAAGGCACCGTGGCATTGTCTGTCTCCGCAGTTAGATACAGCCATTAAAACACCATGGGTTCTCATTCTTGCTCCGGGAGGATTCCTTGTTCTCCTTCATCTCCCAACAGCTGAATTCATTTTGTTTGGAGGCATATTGGCGGACAGCCCTAGGTCGCTAGCCTACCATCAGTTACTACCTATTGTGACAGAGAGTTCTGACATGGCGGAATCTACTGCGACTTCTGCTCAGAGGGAGGCTCAGCCTCAAGGTGCTCAGTCTCAGGATACCTGTCCTCAGGAGTCTCAGTGAGATATTCATCCTCAAGATACTCAATCCCAAGCCGTCGCTAATCCTCCAAATGCTCAAGCTCAAGTTCTTGAGATTGATGCTGCGGTTTGTATATGATTTGACTTGTCATCCAGAAAACATCAACTCTAACTAACATCTCTGTTATAGGCCACTGACAACGATTCCACTTACGGACAAGAACTGTAAGGCAGGACTTCCTTAATCCTAGCTTATTCTGACAGATATATGCCAGCTTAACCTATACCGGCTAAGGTAAGGACTTAGGAGTGTCCATGTGTCTTCCTCCAGATCCAGGACTGAATCTTGTCCAGGTCATTGGTTCCGACTTAAGTCCTTCTCAGCCCAATATGTAAGTAGGTCACACATTCTTTTCTGAATCATTATTAACAACTGAGATTATGGTTCCACCAAATGTGAAATTCATTGTTGATGATGTTGAGGATGAATGGCTGTATGAGAATGATCCATTTGACTTTATCCACGCTCGGTATCTGGTATTCTCTATCAAAGATTTCCCAAAATTAATCAAACAAGCTTACAAGTTAGGTTATTCATTATGATATGGTTACCATTTTTACTGACTGGGCTTCATAGATGTACAAAACCTGGAGGATGGGTTGAATTTCAGGATTGGGATCCCACTTGTCACTCAGAAGACGGAACAACAAAAGACACAGCAATTGAAGATTACTACAGGCTCATTATTGAGGGATATGAAAGCCAAGGGTACAAGACTTGTCCAGGACCAAAGCTGGAACAGTGGTTACGTGATGCAGGATTTGTAGACATCAAAGCCGAGAAACACAGAGTTCCAATGGGGACCTGGCCTAAGGATAAGAAATTTGTATGTCTTGCTTTAAAGAGCTTGGCCTGTTACCAACCAATGATCTTCTGTGGATTAGAAAACACTTGGGGCCTGGAACTTGATGCAGGCAGAAATTGGGTTTGAGGCAAGTGCAATGGCACTGTCGACAAGGCTCCATGGCTGGTCTGCAGATGAGGTAAAGATACTTGCAGCTCGAACTCTCAAGGATGCAAGAGACCGCAACATTCATCCAGTATTTCACTTGTATGTTGATTTTGTTTGTGCTATCTCTCTGGGTGCCTGTGAACTAACTTCTCTTCAGCTGGGTTGTCTACGGTCGGAAGCCTGAGTCAGCCTAATATGAATTGGATACAAAATGTGATTCTCTCTCATATGCACACACGCTCTCTCTGCCATACTCAGTCTCTCTTTCCTTTTCCCTTCATATATCCTAAACGACGACAACCATCCATTATCATATATATACGATGGGAACAGCGCATGATGCATGCTAGTATGCCAGTCATAGCTACAGTCCAATATTGATTGGTCTTATTGCTTTTGCTTTGGTTAGCAGAAAATATAAGAAGCCTGTCTTTCTTCCAAACTTGTTGGATATGACCTGCAGTGTTTGGATATGTGTCATACCGTCTGACAAATTCTCCTGAATAATCATTCGGCAAGACTGCTCTAGGTCTTGCTCTGCGGTTGCAGATAACTATCCAAACAAACACTTATTTCTGGGCAGACCAAACTGGCCAGTCGACGGAGAGTGCTGGAGGTCTCTGCCGGCATTCTTGGCTAGGCAACAGGAACTCCCGGCCAACAGCAGAGGGCACATAGGCGGAGAGTTATACTGTAGTGGAGACATAGATCCCCATAACCATCGTGCGATTATCCAGTTCAACCAAAGAGACGCCTGATGCTTGTTAAAAATCTGCTTCCCTGGCGCACACCCTACTCAAGACCCCTGAGTGACAACGATGGTCAGTCCTCTCGGAATCGACCTGGTCACCCAAGCGACATCACACTTATCCGACCCCCATTCCTCCAACTCGACCAACTCGGCCTTCACCTTCCATTTGGTATCCATGGCCTGCACAATATCTGACCCAAGTGCGTCAAAGCCGAAGTCATCGTGGTATATTCTTGAGAAGCCCAGGCAGCCCTTGCTCTGGTGCTCACCAGCTTTCCCTTGAACCATCTCCAAAATACACCCCGGTATCTTCGTGCCCATGTTGCTAAGCTACATGATTGTCCTTGTGGTTGAAAGCTGATCATGTCAATTAGAACAGACACAGAACGCGGGATATGAAAAGGAAGAATATTGCTTTTGTAGTTGTTTGCCGAAGAGATCTGGGAGTGTCAGCTGAATATTTCATTCAGCTGGAGATCTCCTCAGGGGAACTTTACAATGGGCAGCAATGGAAGAGGATGAGGAAACATAGTTATCTTCTCAACTATTAAAAGATGCAAAAATGGTTGCGCTAGTTTGAAGGCACAATTAAGACTCTTCATAAAGCGTTTCAATATCAAGAATGTGAGACTACTTGCCTACCTCAGCTGAATAGCCAAGGTTGAGTTGGAAATGTGCTACTCATCCTAGTTGCGAGACAGTTGCAGTAACAACCTATCACCGCGCTTTACCTCCAAATCACACATGTCCAGGGCAGCACTGCACACCAACTAGAACAGGAATGGCAGCAAAGAGAATTATGGTAGATTTTTGCCCGGTGGGTACATAGGCACAGTACAATAGATTCATGTCCAAAACATGAGCGTGTTAAGATGGTGAACTTACAGAGCATGTGCGGCAGGTTCAGTAGAAAAGACGGTTTGGTAGTTAGGGCCCTGGGCACGCTTAAGTTCCGCCTTCTACGGGCCGTGCTCTCGCCATCTCGGCTCCCGAATCCGCGGTCTGCCTCGTATGGCGGACCACATCAACCCGCGTTTAAATCTCATCAAGACACCGCGTATCCGCCATCACTAATAACCTAAGAAGCAATAAAATTAGAATGGCGGATAAAGAGACAGTTGTCGTCATCGGGTAATTAATTCATCTCATTCTTTTAACTCTAATTGATCGCGCACGGCTGATTTAACACTGTTCGTCCAGTGCGGGAGTCATCGGGCTCTCAACCGCCCTTTGCATTCAACGGCATCTAAAACCCTCGCAATCCGTCTTGATTGTTGCGCGGGAATTCCCCAACGCTACTTCAGTCAACTATGCGTCCCCGTGGGCTGGGGCCCATTATCGACCCGTTCCGGGTACCTCTCCACAGTTTATCAGAGAAGCCAAACAGGCGAAACGGACCTACGAGGTCATGAAGCAGCTCGCTGCTGAAGAGCCGGCTGCAGGTATCAAATTTATGGAAGGTATTGAGCATCTTGAAGCTCCTCCCCGGGAGTATCTGGAGTGTTTCGACGGCGAGAACAACGTCTACGCCCATCTTGACGGGTTCCGTCAACTGTCCAAGGACGAGTTGCCCCCGGGGGTGAAGTGGGGAGTGCGCTATTGGACATGGTGTCTCAATTCTCCGGTCTACCTTGCGTTTCTGTTGCGCAAGTTTATCCTAAAAGGCGGAGAGACGAAGGAATACACACTTTCCAGCCCTATGGAGGCATTTGAGCTGGCAAAAAATGTTAAGACTGTAGTCAATTGCTCGGGAATGGGGTTTGCAGATCCGAAGTCATTTATTATTCGAGGTATGAAACCCGTAGTTCTCTCGTTCACTATGTGCTTCTCGGTATCCAGCCCACTTACCGGTGCTTTCCAGGCCAAACATGCCTTGTCCGCAATCCCTGTTCGGTGACTATCACTAGGCAAAATGCTGACGGGTCATGGTCTTTCTGCATCCCCCGTCCGCTGGAGGGCGGGACAATCATCGGTGGCACCAAGCAGCCACACAACTGGAACCCCAATCCGTCTCCGGAGATCAGGGCTCAGCTTCTTGAGAACGCATCGAAGTGGTTCCCGTTCACCCCAGAGAGCCAGGGAAAGTTTGACGTCATCCGCGACATTGTGGGACGCCGGCCGGCAAGGGAAGGTGGCGTGAGGATCGAAGCGGAGAAAGTCGGTATGGATGACTATAAGACCATCGTCCATGCCTATGGGGCTGCTGGACGTGGATATGAATTGTCCTGGGGAATTGCGGAGGATGTTATTGACGTGATGCTGAAGAACGGTCTACTGCAGGAAAAGTCGTCGTTGTAGTTCTTAGTTTTGCTCGCGATATGAAGTTTGATGATTCTCCATTATAGCATGAACATACTGCATACCGTGTATGATGTCAACGATGTTTATTTCAGCCTATCTCCACAGTTGGATTTGGATGCTTTCCGAGTCTGTACGCTTGGACCATGTCTTCTTGCTTTGCAGAGAGCCGCTGGAGCACGGCCCTACTTGCAACTCGACTTGACAGGACTGAACATTTCCTAAGGATAGGAGGCACTAATAAAACAACGCGATTTTATAACAGAAACCTTTCTAGTATGAGATTAGAGAACCGTGGGGTACCATGGCACGAGCCATCGCCGTCCTCCGAGCGGTGGTCGTCGGGACCAACTGGCGAAAAGGGGCCGGGACGTTATTCGCACAGCCGTTCCGCTTCCGCCACAGGCGGCGACGCTCGTCTCGTCCACCGCGGAGTGGAGATACTTGAACGCCCGAGACCGTCTTCCGCCAAGTCCACCGGCATCCCACTGTCCTTGCTCCTTGCCTCCCGTGTCTATACCGCACAACCTCCACTTCCAACCGCATCGCGGAGCAGCTACCTCGATCCGAGCCCTCCGCTGAGACTTTGTCCATCCTAACGGATTCAGCCTCCCGTTTGATTCTGGGCTCCCCGGGACCGGGAATCGCCGCTTTCTTCGCCGCGCACCTGTTCTCACACTCCGAGGAAAGACAGAACAAGCCGTCACCATGCCGCCCAAAAAGCAGGAGCAGCCAAAGAAGAAGAAGCCTACGGTCGAGGACAAGGTACGAATTACCCCATCTACATCAGATGAAGATTTTCTGTGCATTGGCTAACTTGTCTAATTCTGACAGACCTTTGGCATGAAAAATGTACGTCTGGACCCCCATGATCCCTCCCTATTCAAGGATATTTAGAATAACTTGTTTGCGTGATATCAGTGTCTAACATGATTCCTGTACAGAAAAAAGGTGGCGTTGCAAGGAAACAGATAGCCCAGCTGCAGGCGCAAGCACAGGCGAACAAGAGTGCCCAAGAGAAGAAAAAAGAGGCAGAGAAGGCCCGTCGTGAGAAGGAGAAGGCGGCGGCGGAGCAGGCGAGGAAGGAGGTCGCGGAGCTGTTCAAGCCTGTGCAGGTCCAGAAGGTTCCTTTCGGCGTCGACCCCAAGACCGTTCTCTGTGTGTTCTACAAGCAGGGCAATTGCGAGAAGGGCAACAAGTGCAAGTTCAGCCATGATCTGAGCGTCGAGAGGAAGTCCGCCAAGAAGGACATTTACTCGGACAGCCGAGACGCTGCAGCAGCGCAGGCAGCAGAGGATGAAAAGAAGAATGACACGATGGATAAGTGGGACGAAGAGAAACTGAGGAAGGTCGTCCTGAGCAAGCACGGAAACCCGAGAACAACTACCGACAAAGTGTGCAAGTACTTTATCGAAGCTGTGGAGAACAAGAAATACGGTTGGTTCTGGGTTTGTCCAAATGGAGGTGACAAGTGCATGTACAGACATGCGTTGCCGCCTGGGTACGTGTCGAATTTATTCCCCTCACTGATGAAATGATGAGGCTAATTATTTAAACAGGTTTGTCCTTAAGACTAAGGAGGAGAAGGCTGCTGAGAAGGCGATGATGGAGAAGTCGCCACTGAAGAACCTCACGCTCGAGGACTGGCTTGAGCACGAGAGACACAAGCTGACCGGCGAGCTCACGCCCGTTACTCCCGAGACATTCGCCAAGTGGAAGCAACAGCGACTGGACAAGAAGGCCGCGGAAGAGGAGGCCCGGAAGGCGAAGGAGGCCACCGGACGAATGCTGTTTGAGAGCGGCAGGTGGAAGGCCGAAGATGAGAGCGATGACGAAGATGACTCGGGAACATGGAACCTGGAGGCCCTGCGTCGAGAAACTGAGCGACTGCGTATGCAGAGAGAGGAGGAACGCCTTGCGAAACTTTTCGGCAACCCTGGCGCTGAAGCTCCTGAAGGCTCCAACGCCTCCGAGACCGCTACGCAGGAAGGCGAAGGATGAAGTGCCAATGCCTTTTACGTTGGAATTGGGTTTTAATAAAAAAAAGCATGTCCACCTTCCACTGGTGCTGGTCGACCGGGCGAAGCTTTGTTCACGAGCTGTGGTGGTATGATGGATGTTACAACAACCTGCTATTATGTGGTTCTTAGGCGGACCATATAATAGCTATATGGATAGGTTCCGGCAACCGGAACTTTGCCTTCTGGCGTTGTTCTGCCGGCCTCTCCGGGTCCCGCAGCGGCTCTTACCTTTGAGCAGGTAAGTGACGAGCTGCTTGCGGGACACAAGGAGAGACAATCAATTTTAGTCCACAAGATAGGAGATAAAACTCTGTATCTGTGTTGACAATGTGATTGGAAACCTCTCGCGCGGTTCACTTACGACTTCAAATGTAAGAGTTTTCTGCTTGGATATCCCGGAAAGCCTCTTGCTGTAGTTATCTAGCATTTGCTTAGCCATGGCAGCGACGCGAGCCGTCCACTCATCCACAAACCTAAGCAATTAGGTGCATGATCAATTAACTTCAAGTTAGTCGCTTAAGCTCAGTGTAGAGAATGCCAGTCTATTTCATTTGTATCGATGTGATTCTGCCGCTGAGATTTATTTTTGCCCTATGGTCCTAGTGGCTTGCCGTAAACGGCAGGCGATAAGGACCAGCGGGCACAAAAATTTTGCTCTACGCAACATTATGGAGATCCTTCTGCTGGAAAGGTAACAGGGATATTATATTCTCAGACAATCTCAATATATCTACAGGACATGTATCGCTGGAATAGTGTAACGACAGGCCTAGGTGACTAGACCAAAAGGGGTCGTTCGGTTTATCTTGA